>Ga0315274_10000837_pt1 | contig 47879 bp, 42 predicted proteins | sample YL17G02_20_MG_FD_203700 | JGI IMG/M metagenome (GOLD analysis project Ga0315274, IMG submission 203700) | Sediment microbial communities from Yellowstone Lake, YNP, Wyoming, USA - YL17G02_20 | ecosystem: Environmental > Aquatic > Freshwater > Lake > Sediment | place: USA: Wyoming | collected... | reverse complement strand
TTCTGCTGCTGCACATTGGGTCATGATCTGGCGCCAGATGTACTAGGATTCTCCGATTACCTGTAGTGTCAGGGAATCCGTCTTCGGCCCATACCGAGGACCTCACCACCCGATTTTTGACAGAACCGTTCACCATCAAATTTATTAATAAGACAAAGGCGATGCTGTTACGATGAGCGATAGGGCAGGGTCTGTCACTTTTCTCAGCTGTTTCAAGTGCGGGCGGATTGTCCGCTCGACCGACGAGGAGTGCCCCCGCTGCGGCATGAAGTTCGGGCCAGGGACGCTCTTCGAGTGCCCATTCTGCGCCGGCCTCGTCTGGCGCAGCGCCGAGCGATGCTCGACCTGCAAGACAGACCTCGTCAAATTCTCGAAAGAGATCGGCGAGAACCTGGAGGGCTTCTCGATGGACGGGTTCGTCGATGAGATGCTCAAGACCGAAATGACCAACATCCATCATGGCACCCTGCGGGTCGCGTGCCCTTCATGCGGCCTGATGATCCGCGGGAACGAGGACCGCTGCCCCAGGTGCGACATGATCCTGAAAGGAGTCAAGGTCGACTGCCCCGTATGTGGGGAGAAGGTTATCCTCGCAGACATGAAGTGCAAGAACTGCGGGACGGCGTTCCACGAGATTGAGGAGGAAGAGGAGGAGAGGGTTCAGGAAGAGGCACAGGTCATAAAGGCGCAGATGTCGGAAGGGCCGGACGCAGATCTCCTTAAGGTCAGGGCGATCCTCGCGAATGCCAGGGCTGAGCAGCAGGAGCCGGAGGAGAAAGAGGGGAAGAAGAAGAAGGCGCCAAAGGAAAAGAAGAAAAGACTCGGCTTGAGAAGGAAATGATCGGTTGGCGATCTCCTCTAATGTATGTATTTTTTAATCGACTGTTGATTTTCATAAAAGTAGGGCCGGGACCGGGATTTGAACCCAGGTCAAGGGATCCACAGTCCCCAAGGATACCAGACTACCCCACCCCGGCCATCGCGTTCAGGGGCACGCTATCATACGGTTGTTGTAGATAAATCTTGTCGGAGATTCCGCTGCATGGACGGCGGGTATTTTCTCTTATCCCCAGCGTTCCAGTTCATCTCTCCCCCTCGCTTCAGAAGAGCAGGGAAGATTGAATGGTGTTATGCGACGGTGAAAGCTCTGGCGAATCGGACTCGCGCTCGATCATCGAGTGCCCTGAATGCAGAGCCCCGTTGGCTCATCGCTCAGGGTGCGTAGAATGTCCAGCCTGTGGTTTCGCCCTTTGCGCGAACTGATGAAAAGAAGTTATAAACAGGCATTGTGTTACTGTCGCACTTACGGTGAGATGAAATGGGTAAGGATATCCTATCCATGCTTGATGTCAAGGACAACCTGGGCGCCCTGATCGCAGATTCGATCAGGTTGAAGTCCGAGGTCGGCAAGAAGTCGACCAAGAAGTCCCCTCCGCTCGCGCACAAGAACATTGCTCTGCTCTTCGAGAAGCCGAGCCTGAGGACGAAGGCGTCCTTCTCGGTGGCGGTCGCGCAGCTGGGAGGGAGCTCCACTTACATGGGGCCGGAGGAGGTCCAGATAGGGAAGCGCGAGACTCCGTCGGATGCGGGGAAGGTCCTCTCCAGGTATTTCGATGCGATAGTCTACCGCGCCTTCTCGCACAGCACCGTGGTGGAACTGGCGGAGGCCGCCAGCATACCCGTCATCAACGCCCTCGACGATCTCGAGCACCCCTGCCAGGCCGTGGGGGATCTCCTGACCATCAACGAGAAGAAAGGAGGGCTGAAGGGGAAGAAGCTCGCGTACATCGGGGACGGGAACAACGTCTGCAACTCGCTTCTGCTCGGATGCGCGACAATCGGGATGGACATGACCGTCGCTTCCCCGAGCAACCACAAGCCGAACCAGGGCATCGTCCTGAAGGCGGAGGAACTGGCCAAGGTCTCCGGAGCCAAGATCGAGGTGGTCACGAACCCGTTCAAGGCCGCCGAGGAAGCCGACGTCGTCTACACGGACGTCTGGGTCTCGATGGGGCAGGAGGCCGAAAGGGAAGCGAAGGAGAAGGTCTTCATGCCGTACCAGGTGACCCACCGGACGATGGGGAAGGCGAAGCCCGATGCGGTCTTCATGCACTGCCTGCCCGCGCACCGCGGGCTCGAGGTCCTCCCTGAGGTCATCGACGGGGAGAAGAGCATCGTCTTCGACCAGGCGGAGAACAGGCTTCACGCTCAGAAGGCCATCTTGCTGGCGTCTTTGCGTTGACCGCCGAGCTGCTCCCTGATTTTCTTTTCAAGGGATTCTATGAATTCAGCTTCCTTGCCGAGCGGGATCGTCGCGCCAGCCGCGACGTTGTGACCCCCGCCGATTCCTCCGACTTCCTGGGCGGCGTCCCTCACAGCCGACGAGAGGTTCAATCCCCTCTCGACCATCTCGAAGTTCGACCTGATTGATGCTTTGATCTTGTATTCCCCGTTGGGTTCCTTCGAGACCGCGAAGCCGATCAGCGGTTTCGTCCTATCCGTCTCCCCCGAATTGAGGAGTATCCCGACGATCGCGCCGACCAGAGTGTCCTTCACCTGGTCCGCGCAATGGAAATGTTGGATGCATCCGGAGACCGTGATCCCGACGTCCCTGACGAAGAATAGGGCGTTCGAAATGTTCTCTCTGTGCTCCCTGAGCAACACGAAGGCTTTCTCCAATGCCTCGCCTCTGTCGCCCTTGCATATCTGCATCCCGAGGTCAGGCATGTCGTTGCGCCCGCACGAGTTCAGCAGGGTTGCGAACTCCCTCGCCTCCCTGGTCGGGCTCCCTTTGGTTTCGTCCGGGAAGACATAGACCTCACCAGTCAACCGCTCCACATCCTTGGAGGACCCCCCGTTCTCAAGGATCAACCTCGAGAGCGCTGATAGTATCCTGTGCTTCTCGGAGCTTGCGAGCCCAGACCAGTGCCTCGGCCCATGCTCATCCGCTGTTTCAATCTTCAGCATCCTGAGGAATTCCTCGCAAGCAATCGAGTTCCCGGAGAGCCCGGGCAGGAAAGGGTCGGAAGAATATTCTAGGAGCCTTGGCAGCGTCCTCGTCTCGGTGCCGAAGAGCCGGAGGTCGAGGCTCTTCTTGATCTTCCCCAGCCGAACCCCGGTCTCGACTATCCCTGTGTTGAGTCCTGTGAGCTTCCTCGCCTCGAGGTCCTGCATGTCCCCGATCGCGCCAACGACCGGCAGGCCGACCAGCTCCTGGTTCTTCTCGTCCATCGCGACGGAGACGAGATATGCGAGTCCGGCTCCGCTGATGTCCCGGGCACCCGCGTATCCAAAGAAGTGTGGGTTGAGATGCAAGAGTTCCGCGGCGGAGAACAGGGTCGTCTGAACGGTTGCGTCGGGCCGCACATCGCGGTCCTCCGTCTCGTGATGGTCGGTTATGACGACGTTAGAAGTACCGAACTTCGAGGCGTATGCGCTGCCGAGGTCCGTAAGCCAGACGAGGGAATCCTCCGCCCTCCTCCGGAGCATACTGATCGCTTCCTCGTCCAGCTTCTTGAGGAAGATCACCTCGTGCTTAATGCGGGCGTTGTCAAGCGCCGAGGAGGCGACCGCCGCGGCGGAGATGCCATCTGCATCGATGTGGCTGGCCACGACAACGCTCTCGCTGGATAGTATTTTCTTGGCGATGCTCCGCGCCAGATCGTCGAGTCGGTCGCAGCTTCCAGCCTTCATTCAGCTCGACATGGAATGAACGCCCGCATGATTATACACTTGCTGTCCCGACCGCCGAATGGGAGCGTCGCGAGGTCAAAAGAGAAGGAACACCAGCACCACGAACAGTATCGCACCGAGGACGAGGAGCACCTTCGAAAGTTTCGTTATGTACCTGATCAGGAGGAGGAACATCAGGCAGGCGATAATGACATAGACCAGGGAATTCAAACCGCAGCCTCCTCGGAGGGATCATCCCGAATTACGACACAGCGCTTCTTCCGCCAGTCTCCGGTAGATGCACCCTGCCAGCTGAGGCAATGAATCCACATCCTGCTGGTTATACTTTATCAGGAGATCCAACGCATTCTTGCTGCCTCGCTTCTCCCAGGCCTTCCAAAGATAGGAGACCTGCTCGGAGGTGGAGAATTCCAGCTCGCGGGATCTGCTGATTCCGAGGCGCCTCTCGATGTCCTTGAGGCCTCCGCTAAGGCGTGCGCGATGGCAATACCTCCTGAGGTCCAGATGCAGCGGGTCACCGACGCTGTATCCGCTGTCCTCGAGGAGGGGCAGATCGAAAGAGGAACCGTTGAACGTGACCAGGAAATCAATATCGGAGAGATGCTCCTTCAATGTGCGCCAGCTCAGGTCGTCCCCTCGGACGAAAGTCCTCGGCTTCCGGCATCCTCTCTTCAGTGAGATGACCACAGGGACGAAAGAGCCGTTGGAGCGGGCCGCCTCAACATCGAGAGCGGCGTAGCTGTCATCCCAGGTCCCGAGCAGCCTCCAGCGCTCCCTTGAGGGGAGGAGCACCCCGATATCCTTCACCCTCTCGGCATATCGCAGCTCCACAACCATCCGGGACGCCTCCTTTAGCGCATCGAGACGCCGTGCGGAAACCCCGGCGATGCGGTCGGCGCCGAGCAGCTGCTGCCAGCTAGAGATCCCCTGATCCCACATCGACCTCTCCTTCCGGACGCCGACCCCAGGGAGCATCACGAAGCTTCTCTCGATCACATCCTGGACTTGGCGCAGCATTATTTGAATGTCGATTGCAGCTCGCAGAAAGTGCTTCGGTGGGGAGGTGATAAATACGGATTCGACGGATGGAAACATCATCATGGCGAACGAAATACAAGTGTCGCACGACCTCACCCTCTCCGCCCTCGGATGCGCTTTCCACCATCCCACTGGCGCGTTGATGGTCGCAGATCTCCACATCGGGTACGAGGCCACACTCGAGGACGAAGGTTTTGCGATGCCGAGGTTCCAGTCGAAGGAGATGCTTTCCAGGCTGGCGAAGGCGATCGACAGGTTCGACCCGGCCCTCCTGGTCGTCGATGGCGATCTGAAGCACAACTTCGACAGAAACCTGACGGCGGAATGGAACGACGTGGAGAAATTCGTCGACGAGATCTCCAAGAGATGCAAGCTCGTCGTCATAAAAGGGAATCACGACAACTATCTGGCCACCATACTCTCTCGAAGAGGGCTCCACATCAAGAAGGAAGTCGTGCTCGGCAACATCAAGATAGCCCACGGTCACGAAACAGCCGAGCCCTGGAAAGGCGGCATGGTGCTTGCACACGAGCATCCTGCGATCCGTCTGATTGAAACGACCGGCGCCTCGGTAAGAATCCCCTGCTTCCTGCTGGACCACGAGGCGAACAGGCTGGTCCTCCCGGCATTCTCGCCGTTCGCGATGGGCTCCGATGTCATCGGGACGCCGGATGATGAAAGGATGATCCCGCTTCTCTCCGAGACGGGAATCCAGGACTATGTCGCCTACGGATTCACGCAGGGAGAGATACTCAACTACCGGTCCGTCGGCGCTCTGAGGTCTCTCGGCGGGATCTAGCCGGCCGCTCACTCGTGGAAGAGCGAAGATTTTAGTAGATTCAGGTCGATGCTGACCAGGGAGGGTGCCAGTGTCTGAACGGATTTACGTAAGCGATGCCGACTCGCAGTCGGCGACCGACCTCGAGACGCTCCGGATGGGCAGGCATCTCGTCGACGATCTCGGATCTAGGTTCCCGGGCAAACGGAAGAGGACCATCGCATCGATCAGGAAGCATGCCCTGGTGAGCCCGGTCTCGATGATGCCGCTCCTTCTAAGGTTCCTCGAGGACACCGACCCGGATATCCGGAGCATCGCCGACCAGCTCGTCGAGGAGACTATAGGCACCCCGAAAGGGGAGCAGGCGCTCATCGAGTGCCTGTTCAGCGCCCATCACGTCGTCTCCCTGAACGCCGCCGAACTGCTCGAGAAGAAGGGACTGGGCGGGGAGAAATTCAGGGAGATATACGCATCTTCCGAGAAGCTGTTCGCTAAATGCAAGGCGCTGGAGATCTACACGGCGGATATCAAGGACCTCTTAATCGATTCGATCGGTCTGTACAAGAAGAAGGCGGCCGAACAGGCGACTGAGAACATCGTCCTAGCGCACGACCTCCTGCAGGACAGGCTCGAGTGGAACGAGAATCTCAAGCAGTACATCACGGACGTCCTCAGGCTCTCCCCCCAGCTCAGCCAGAGCGGGGTTTCGATGGACAACATCCAGGCATCGCTCAAGACGATCGCGGGCTCCCTGAAGACCAGGGACTACAAGGAGACGAGGGACCTCGTCGAGGGGAAGAAGATGGAGGCCGCGATCGGAAGCGAGCTTTCGAGCGTCTTTTCGTTCATTTCAAAGAGGATGAAGGGCGCCAAGATAGACCCGCAGAGCCAGATCTCGGACGAGGACAAGTGGATCTTCGAGAGCATGAAGAAGCTCGCAGGAGAGATCAAAGCCTCCCTGAGAAACGACGGGAAAGTCGAGGCGATGAGGAGCGTCTACTCCTTCGTCGCGCAAGAGCTGGCGGGGAGGTATCTCGAGCACGTCGCGAAGCGCATCGAGAGAGGCGATGCGAGGGCGGCCGCGGCGGCGGGCAGTGCGATGCTCGGCATGACGAAGATTCTGGCTCTCGTGCTTCCCAATGTCGCGTCGGAGCTCTATGACGACAGCCTCAAGGCGCTGGTCGGGAAAGATGATCTCGACGACACCGACTGGCCGAGCCTGCTGAGCGATCTCAAAGGGCTCAAGGCCTGAGACTCTACCGCGGGACCCAGTGCTTCGACGAACCCTTGCTCTTGTCCCATCTTATCAGGATCGCCATCGCATCGACTCCGATCCTGATGCACTTGGACATGTTCTCCTCGAAATCGATGGTCTTGTCGGTCGGGTGCCACGGGACGACGTCGCTCACGACGCAGATGGCGCCGGTCCTCAGGCCGAACAGGTTGCCGAGCGTGAAGATCGTCGCGTTCTCCATCTCGATGTTCTTCGCGCCCATCGCCTTCGCGTCGGCCAACCGGGACATGCGGTCCTTCAGCTGGTATCCGTCATGGCTCATCGAGATGATTTCGCCTTTCTTTCCGAGTACCTTGTTCTCGATATAGAACCCGTCGACGGAGAAGGTGACGCCGAGCTCGAACTTCGCCTTCCTGGCGACCGCCGCCTTCATCAGGGCGAGGATCGATTGGTGATGCGCCGCGGCGGGGAAGGACTGCCATGCGTACGACCTGCTCGTGCCGTCCGCCCTAATGGCTCCCGTGCTTATGACCAGGTCTCCTTTCCCGAGACCGTCGGCTATGCCGCCGCTCGTCCCGATCCTGATGAAAGTCCGCGCGCCGAGGTTCGCGAGCTCCTCGATCAGGATCGCAGTTGATGGACCGCCGATTCCAGTGGATGCCACCGTGACCCGCTCCCCGCTCAGCTTTCCCTCGTATATGAGATACTCCCGGACCCGCTTCTTCTCGCGAGGCTCCTTCAGCATCCCGGCGATCTTCGGCACCCTCTCCGGCTCCCCGCAGAGAAGGACGTATTTCCCGACATCCCCCTTGCCAAGGCCCGTAATCATCTGCTTCGGCATTGCAACCCTCCGCGCCACCCAATCGGACAGGTAAGGTAAAAACATATCCTGAGATGTCTGGCATCTGACCAAACAAACTATTAATAGCGAACTTACAATGACATCTCCAGTACCCGTTTCGCGCTGGGAGACGATGTGGGACGATGGAAGAACCTGACCTCAGGAAGATCAAAGTCTGCCTCATCGGAGACGTGAGCGTCGGGAAGACGAGCCTTGTAAGGAGATATGTGCTCGACCAGTTCGACGACAAGTACATCGCCACGATCGGGACGAAGGTCACGAAGAGGAACGTAAAGGTCCGGAACCCGTCGACCATGGAGGAGGAGACGACCGTCTTACTGATCTGGGACATCATGGGACAGCCGAGCTTCAGGGAGATCCTCAGGGAGGCGTACTTCTACGGCGCCCAGGGGGCGCTTTGCGTCTGCGACACGACGAGCAGGGACTCGTTCAACGAGCTTCGCTATTGGATAAAGGCCATGACCGCGACCGCCGGACCGGTGCCGATGGTGATACTCGGGAACAAGAGCGACCTTAAGGAGAAGAGGGAAGTGACCGCGGAGGAGCTGAAGGATTTCGCGGAGAAGTTCAATTCCACAGCGATGCTCACGAGCGCGAAGACCGGGGAGAACGTCGAGAAGGCGTTCTCGATCGTGCTCGAAAAGATGATCGCGAGCCTCAAGAGCGGATGAAGGTTCGCGACTCCCCATTATATTACTCTAATAGCGCAATGACCGGGTCCGGTGATTTCCCGACATTACAACTTAATGTCGCACTTCCGAGGATTTGAGATGAAGAGCCCGATTGAAGCATTGATGCGGCCGGACGCGATCGCGGTGATAGGCGCGTCGGCCAAGCCCGGCAAGATTGGAAACGCGCTCGTTCGGAACCTCGTCAGATCGAAGGCGAAGATATATCCAGTCAACCGTCACGAGGAGATGATCGAGGGCCTGAGGTGCTACCGGGCTGTTCTGGACATCCCCGGGGAGATTGACTTGGCCGTGATATCGCTCCCAGCCGACAAGGTCCTCGGGGAAGTGAAGAATGCTGTCGACAAAGGTGTGCCATGCATCATCATCGTCTCGGCTGGCTTTTCTGAAATGAACGCGGACGGGAGAAACCTCGAGCATGAGATGGCGGCTTACGCGCGGAGCAAGGGGAGCAGGATACTGGGGCCCAACACCCTCGGGGTCTTCTCACCGATAACGGGAGTCGATACGCTCCTAATCTCGTCCGAGCGGAGCCCCCGCCCATCCCGAGGCGGCCTCGGCGTGATTTCCCAGAGTGGGTCGGTCCAGGTCTCGCTGCTGGAGAGATCGGCGGCCAGGGGCATCGGGATATCTTATTCGATCGGCCTAGGCAACAGGTGCGACATCAATGAGATGGACATGCTGAACTTCCTCGCGAAGGATGAGGATACGAGCTGCATCGCGCTCTATCTCGAATCGTTCCATGACGGCAGGGCCCTGATGGAGATCGCCGGGAACATCTGTCGCAGCAAGCCGGTGGTCGCGATCAAAGCCGGCCGCACATCTGCAGGAACGAAGGCCGCCTCTAGCCACACCGGAGCGATCGCCAGGGGAACGGACGCGGTCGTGGACGGCGCGTTCGAGCAAGCCGGGATGACCCGCGCTTTCGACGACGAAGAGCTGCTCGACTTCGCAAACGCCATGATGCTGATGCCGCCCGCCAACGGGGGGAGGGTGGCGTATGTCGGGAGCGCCGGCGGCGCAGGGGTGATGGCCTCCGACTACATCGAGAGCAAGGACCGAGGGGTCGGCCTTGAGATGGCCAAGCTGTCGGTGGAAACCCAGGAGGATCTTAGAGGAGCCCTTCAGAGCTTCGCCCCTGTCGGGAATCCGGTCGATCTCACAGCAAGCTCGTCGCCGATGAGCTACGAGAGCGCGATGAGGATCGTTGCCTCAGATCCCGGCGTTGATATCATCATCCTCTCGCTTGACATGCAGCCTCCGATGATGAGCGAGAAGGTGTTCGATGCGGTCCCCTCCTGGAGAGGATTCGGGAAACCTGTGATCGGGACATCGACCGGAGGACTTCTCGCTGAAAAGACGATCGCGAAGCTTCAGGCGATCGGAATACCGGCATATCCGTCCCTGTCCCGCTGCGCAAAGGTCGCAAAGGTCCTGGTCGAGAGAGGCAGGTACGCTAGAAAATGTAGGTAGGTTAGTAAGCTAGATCGTTCGAATTCATCGAAAAAAATATTGGCTGGCAGGCCCAGGAAAGTGCCCGGAGCCTAGCCACTTTGATTTAATTCAGCAGCTTCTTGACCCTGCTTGGGCTGACCACCTTCTGTCGGATGGCCCGGCAGTTGTGCCTCTCATGGCAGTCGAGCCTTTCGGAGCAGCTGTACTTCGGCTTTCTTACGACCATTAGCTTTGGTATCATTTCATTTACCTCCTTTTTATGCGATGTGAGAACTCGAAGAATTCTCGGCGGACCCCCTCGTTTCCGCGGAGCCGATTTCTTCGGTGCATCAAACGCTCTAATCCATCCCGCCGGAGGGCGGTTCTATTCGTTGGATCAGGGCGGTTGTCATCATCGAGACTAATGTTGGGCTTATGATATATAATAGGTTTTCCCTCTTACCGAACTAAAGCTTCAATCCATGATGCTGGTGATAGAAATATAATTTATTGAAATTGTAGGAAATAAATGATTATTAACAGAGTTATCTGAACTGCGCTCTTACAAGGCAAATCCCCCTATCCGAGTGGTTGATTTGTACTCATTCCCTTATTGTCGAAAGCATCTTTCTATCTGGAGTAAATCGATGATACAAATTTTGTAGCCGGATTCCTGATTCTCCATTAAAAATATATATACGAACTAGCCCGTGTCACGCAACAGTCTTCCTCGGAGAGGGAATCATGGATAAGAAAAGGATCGCAGTGATAGGCGTCGGGAACATGGGCGGGGCATTGCTGAAGGGCATGATGAGGAGATCCTGGGCCAAGCCCGAGAACTTCATCGTCTCCGATTCGGACAGCGCCAAGCTCGAGGTCTTCTCCAAGGAGCTGAAGGTCAGGACGACCGAGGACAACAGGAAGGCGGCCAAAGATGCTGACATTATCTTGCTCGCCGTCAAACCGCAGATCCTCGATCAGGTGCTGGAGGAGATCAGGGGAGGCCTCTCGCCCAAGCAGATTCTTTTATCGGTCGCCGCGGGGGTGAAGACCGAACACATCTCCTCCTTCGTTGAGAAGGAGATTTCGGTCATCAGGGCGATGCCGAACATATGTGCTCTCATCGGCGAATCCGCTACCGCGATATCCGGAGGCAAGCACGCCAGCAAGGAGGATATGAAGCTCGCCCGGGAGATCCTAGAATCCGTCGGGACCGTCGTGGAGGTGCAAGAGTATCTCATGGACGCGGTCACCGGCCTCAGCGGCACTGGCCCGATGTACGTGTTCCTGATAGTCGAGGGGCTGTCCGATGCGGGAGTGAAGGTCGGGCTAAGCAGGGACATCGCAAACGCCCTTTCGGTGCAGACCTTGCTGGGAGCCGCGAAGATGATCAAGGAGACGAACTGGCACCCTGCGAAGCTGAAGGACCTCGTAACATCCCCTGGCGGGACGGCGATCAGCGCCCTGCACTCGCTGGAGAAGAGCGGCCTCAAAGCGATGCTGATAGACGCCGTCGAGACGGCCACGAAGAGATCGCAGGAGCTGGGGAGGCACCCGCACAGCGTCGACGAGAAGAATTCCTAGACTACGATGAAGACCTTGTCGTGCTGCCTCACGCGCTCCTTCACTTTTATCCCGACAGATTGGCCGGCCTTCGCGCTCAGCACTGGCACGCGGTCGATCTGCATCGATTCGATCTTCTGCTCGAAGTTCGTCGTCGCGCCCTTGAACCGCAATGCGTCGCCGACCTTGATCTCCCCATCGGTCAGCTGGATCGCGGCGACCTCAGGCTTCGCGAAATACTGGATGACTATTCCAACGCTCCTTTCCTCTGTCGTCGATATCACCGCGCATAGTATCGACCTGTGCAGGTAATTACCTTTCCCTAGACTCATAGGAAACGAGAAAGGAAATCGGGGGAAGGGGTTTGGAAGGCGCGTCCGGGGCGTCAATCTGCTTAATGACTCACGCCATCTTTCCATCGAGGAACTGCGCGTACCCGTTCAGGTCCAGCAGTCCGTGCCCGGAGAAGTTGAAGGCGATGATCTTCTTCTCGTTCTTCTTCTTCGCCTCCAATGCCAGATCGATGACCAACTTAATCGCGTGCGTCGTCTCGGGAGCGGGGATGATCCCTTCGGTCCTCGCGAACATGATGCCTGCTTCGAAGCAATCCTTCTGTTCGACGGCGACCGCTTTGACCGTCCCGTCGTTGACCAGCGCGCTCAGCGACGGCGCGCAGCCGTGGTACCTCAGGCCTCCGGCGTGGATGGACGGCGGGATGAACGATGCGCCGAGCGTGCACATCTTGATCAGCGGCGTCATCTGCGCCGTGTCCCCGAAGTCGTATTCGTACTTCCCCTCCGTCATCGAGGGGACGACCCTAGGTTCGACCCCGATGAACTCCGTGCCGTTCCTGCCGTTGAGCTTCTCGCCGATCATCGGGTATGCGAAGCCCGCGAAGTTGCTCCCTCCGCCGACGCAGCCGATCATGTAGTCCGGCGTCTCGTCGATCTTCTTGAACTGCATCATCGTCTCCTCGCCGATGACCGTCTGGTGTAGCATGACGTGGTTCAGGACGCTACCGAGCGCGTACTTCGAGTTCGTGCCCTTGACCGCGGTCTCCATCGCCTCGCTTATCGCTATCCCCAACGAGCCGGGGTGGTCCGGGCGCTCCTTGAGGAGCTTCCTGCCGAACTCCGTCTCGTCGCTAGGCGAAGGCGTGACGCTCGCGCCATAGACATTCATAACGAACTTCCTGTAGGGCTTCTGGTCGTAGCTGATCCTCACCATGAAAACCTTGCACTTCAGGTCGAAGTAGTTGCACGCGAGAGCTAGGGCGGATCCCCACTGGCCCGCCCCGGTCTCGGTCGTCAGCTGCTCGATTCCCTCCTTCATGTTGTAGTAGGCTTGGGCGAAGGCGGTGTTCGGCTTGTGGCTGCCCGTCGGGCTCAGGTCCTCCCGCTTGAAGTAGATCTTCGCCGGGGTCTTAAGGTGCTCCTCCAGGTGCACCGCCCTCTGCAGGGGCGACGGCCTTCCGAGGAGATAGTACGCCTGCTGGACCTCGTCAGGTATGTCGATGTACTTCTCGGTCGATACCTCCTGCTTGATGAGTTCCATCGGGAAGATCGCCGCGAGGTCCTGAGGACCGATCGGTTCCTTGGTCCCGGGGTTCAACACCGGCGGCAGAGGCTTTTTCAGGTCTGCCTGGATGTTGTACCATTTCCTTGGAAGCTCATCCTGCGTTAGTTCGACTTTTGTTTTTTGCATTGCTTGCACCTCGATTGTTGTGAAGGATGCAGATACATGGGGCGTATTTCAACTTTATGTTCATTGATGAACATTATTGTTCATTCGAAGCCTCTCAGCGAATCTCGAAATTCGTATTCTCGAACGCGTCCTCGGCTGCAAACCGCTCTTATGTCGGAATCACATGATTCTTAAAGCAGGGAAAACCCCTATCTTTCCTACGCTGGCCTTATCATTTCTGATAAGGTGACAAAACGAAAATGGCTTATATCATGACGATATTAACGAAGTCTAATCGTATTTGGGAGGATTAAGATGACCAATGAGAAGGTCGTTGGAGCTAGCAGCCTACCGACTGTCGATCGCGGGACCGATGCCAGAGCTAAGATGTCTAGGAAGAGATTCCTAGCATTCATTATGACTGGTATTATGATTGTATCCGCCGTTTCGATGATTGCGCCAGGCATGCTGGGCAACAATGACCAGGATGATGGCAACGATCAGCCCGCCGGGACTGCTAATTTTGCTTCTGGAACGAGCAGAACTTCGATAATCAAGATCGACCACATGTTCGAGAAGTATCTGAAGAACGGTGGGTCTAACACGCCAGGCACGCCCAACGGAGCCGGCTTTGGAGGACTATTGAACTCCACGAAAGACTATCATGGTGGGAGTGACCAGGCCAATCACCCCGCAAAGGAAGCCTTCCTGGGTCATCACAACCAGACCCTGATGGGGGTCAGCGAGTGGCACAACTCTTCTATTGCCGATTCGCCTAGAGGAGCGTTCTACTCTGAGATGACTCTCAGGAACAACTACCCATACATGTTCTACGGTGACACGGCCCCGTCCGGAAAGTATGATCCGGCGATTCCGTCGGGCTTGGCGACGTGGGCACCTTTCAGAGTGACTGTGAAAACTTTGTACGACACGGCTCTCAAGACCGGAACCACTAACACTGCGGGAGGCGCCACTGGCAGAAACGTGCCCTTCTTGCCCTATTGGAACCGCAGCACGACTGGTACCAATCTGGGCGGATACGTCAACCTCTCTTCGTACGGCACCTATCTTACCGCCGATGAGCTGGATCTCTTGAATACGGGTGGTGACGCTGGGCATTACGGCAACTGGTATTACGGAATGCCAGCTTATGCAGACAGCTCTGCTGCAAATGACGGTTACTTCTATGAGTGGCACGGCACGCTGTCTCTCAGCAAGAACGCGCTCACAACCTTCTTGAACTGGACTCCGGGAGTCCGCGGAAGGACCGCTACCGGTGCAATCGACCTCAGCCATATCGATGAGGCGGACGCAAGAACCTGGTTCAACGCTGAGTTGGCCACCAGGGGAATGGCTGCAAGATGGAAGGCCTGGCTGGTCGAGAACTACAGCGAAGAAAATGCCGCCCACAACTACTATGGCAACAACGTGAACAACGGGAACATCTACACGAACTACGAGGACACGATAGCCCCATGGGCGGGCGACCTAGGCATAGGTCTGAAGGTCGACCCGTCTACGACGGTCGGGAGCTACAACCGATCCGGGACGAACTTCCTCTCGATAAGGTTCTATCTTGTCGGTTGGGGCCCTGATGCAGCCTTGGTCAGGATGATCGAGCAGGCCAACATCTGCGGGTCGGTCGCCAAGATGGGCGTGAACCCCCTGTTTAACAACAGAGCTTCGATCATCAACTACGGCGAAGACCTGTATCTCAACTGCTCAATAAGGGAGTACATGGGCAACTCGAGCCTGAGATATACGGAAGATTACACTCTGCTCAACTGGGAAGACCCTGGCAGCAATGTCTGGTCCGGCGGTTGGGTGATCGAGTTGGGATTGCATAACGACTACGTACCGAACTATTGGGGCGCTCCGACGCCGGAGATTTCCTGGCCGTCGCCGTTCAACAGGTACGCAGGCCTGCCCGCAGCCCTGTACAGCAATCCAAAGGACCCGTATGTGGACGCACTACCGGGACCTGGTGATTTCTCGAAGACAAGGCGATGGAACGGCCCCGGCTCAACGATGTTCGGCACCAACGCATCCGTAGTGGGGGGGGCACCATTCCACAGGAACCTGACAGCGTACGAGGCGATAGTTATCGACCTCAACCTCCTGTCGTCTCCATGGCTTGCGGGATTGAACACCAAATTTGGCGGCCAGACGATGGCTCTGAACCCCTATGTGTCGGCTGGGGATACGCCAGGCGCTGCCAAGACAGCCGAGCTCAATGGCAAGCTTTACTGGGGCACGCTGATGCTCGGGAAGGGATGTTACCCGCAGACAACGATTCTGTCTATGTACGACGCATCCACGAAGATACTGAACCTGTCCGGAGGGGCTACTGGCCTTACCATGCCGACCGTATGGAACACGGATATCTGGGGAGGGAATACCCACCAGCCGACTACGGTCTATATCCATGGACAGCCGGTCATCCAGTTTGATGTGTCTCCTGTCAAGACATATCAAGTGACCATCCAGGCTGCCGCCCAGTACATGGCGAATGTACCCTACACGGTCACTGTGACCGCGGTCAACGGCACCGGTGCGGTACCGAGGGACGCGTCAGGGTCCATGGTTGGGCTTATCAACCACACAGCCACATTCTCGACTAACAACGCAGGGTCGACATGGGGAGCCGGCGGTTATCCGACCATTAGGTTCAGCAACTCGGGAACAGGGACGAATACGACCACCATACGCTTCGGGACCGTTAAGGCGAACACCTACATCAACGTGACGGACACGAGGTATAACTACGCGACCGGAGGGTCGGCCGTACCATCGCCGGCGCCGCCTGCGTCGACGCAGGCAGTAGTGGGATCTTTAGGTCCGATAGTGGTCCTGATACCTGAGTTCGCGACGGTCCTGATACCCATAGTCGGCGTGATGGCGATGTTCTTCATCTTCCGGACTAAGAAAAGGAAGCGCGAAGAATAGACAGATCGTCCAAACCCCTTAACAAACACTTTCCTTCCTTTTCATTTTTCTTAGAACTGAGAGGGCACTCTATCGGGGAACCCGCTGGTCCTCGACGGGATCATGCGATTCTCATCTTGGACGGATGACCGCCGCAGACGGAAATGATGGACCACTTTGCCCTGCCGGCGGAGCTGGTCTGCCAACCTTGAAATCCTCCTCGAGCGATTGGTGTACGCGATGCGGGAGGCGCCAGTCTGAGACCGGCCGAGAGGGACCTAAAGGATCTTGTCGATGAGGCAAGGAGGCGTGGCGCCGCGCATGCGAAAGTCATCTTCACAAAGGACATAGTCGTCGACAAGAGGGTGCGCCTGAAATGCGCAGTCCCCGTGTGCAGCGGCTACGGTACGCATCTGATGTGCCCTCCGAACATCATGCCGGTCGACGAGTTCAGGGAGATCCTATCGTCCTACCAGAAAGCCCTGGTCTTCCAGATCGAGGCGGACTGCGGCTCCTTGGACAGGGCTCCCGGCGAGAGGCTCTCGAAGAGGGTGGAGGATAGAATCACAGAGCCGGATGAGTCTATGAAGAAGCTGCACCTACTGGTGAACGCGCTGGAGACGATGGCGTTCAAGAGGGGTTTCCACCTCGCTACCGGCCTCATCGGCGGGCAGTGCATGCTCTGCCCAGAATGCATCCTGCCCGGCAGCGGGGAGGCGTGCAGGCACCCCTTCGAGGCCAGGCCGTCGATGGAGGCCATGGGGATCGACGTGGTGAGGACCTGCGAAAAAGTCGGCCTAAAGATATCCCTATCATCGAAGGAGCCGGTGCGCTGGACCGGACTAGTGCTACTGGACTGATCAGACCTTCTTCGAGAGCACAAGTAGGCCGTATTTCTTGCTGTCCTCGATCGCGTCCAGGCTGGCCCTGAGCATGTTGGATGAGACTCCGAGCGTGCCGAAGGTCCGCGAGTCGCATTTGGACCTGATCCAGACGCCCACGCGCGCCTCGGTGCTCCTCTCCGTATCAAGGTCCATCACTCTGAAGTCCTCCAGGACTATCTTTGAAATATCAGAGAATCTGCCGGCGAGCGCCTTGTCGAGAGCCTTCCGCACGGCGTCGACCAGCCCCTTCCTCGACTCCGCCGTCGTGAGGATGACCTCGCCACCTATCTGCACTTCCATCCCGACCGACTGGTACTTGTTGGAGTTGTCGGTGGCCACGTAGTTGGTGACGGCGAAGGGAGAGGCGTAGATCCCAAGATGCTCAGCCATGCGCATGTAGAGTGTCGCGTCGGCGTTCTCGAACTCGTACCCCTGGCGCTCGAGCTCCTTCACCATCCTCGTGAGAGATTCCACCTGCTCTTCGTTCGCCTTCAGGCCGAATTCCCTCGTCTTGTTGAGGATCGCCGCCTTGCCGGAATGCTTCGATGCTAGCGCCCGCCTCCGGTTGCCCACCGTCTCCGGCGGGATGTGCTCGTAGGCCCTCGGGTTCTTCAGGATGGCATCGATATGGGTCCCTGCCTTGTGGGCGAAGGCCCTCTCCCCTACGTACGGCAGCCTCGGGTTGTGCCTCTCGTTCACGACCCTGGCAACATATCTCGACAGTTCTGTGAGCTTGATCATCTTTGTGGGAGGGATCGTAGAGTATCCGAGCTTGTGGAGCCCCGGGATGATCGAGATCAGGTTGGCGTTCCCGACCCTCTCCCCGTAGCCGTTTATCGTCCCCTGGGCGTGTACCGCGCCGGCATGCACCGCCGCCAGAGTGTTCGCCACCGCGCATTCGGTGTCGTTGTGGGCATGGATCCCGACGCACCTCCCGAACCTCTTGACCACGTCTGCCGTGACGGTCTCGACACGCTTCGGGAATGAGCCGCCGTTCGTGTCGCATAGCACCAGGACCGATGCCCCGGCGTCCTTCGCGCATTCCAGGACCTCGATCGCGTACTTGCGGTCCTCCGAATATCCGTCGAAGAAATGCTCGGCGTCGAAAAAGACCTGAAGCTTGTTCTTCCTGAGGTAGCCTATGGAATCGCTGATCATCTCTAGATTCTTCTCCGGAGTCGTTCCAAGGACGCTGTCGACGTGCAGCGTCCAGGACTTGCCGAAGATCGTCGCCACTTTGGTTCCCGTATCGACTATCGCCCTGAGCCCGGCGTCGTTCTCGGCGCTGACGCCCTTCTTGCGCGTGCTCCCGAAGGCGACCACCTTGGTCTTCCCCAGCGGCATTGTTGATAGCTTCTTGAAGACCTCCATGTCGTCCGGCGAGGATGAGGCGTATCCGGCTTCGATGTAATCGACGCCGATGTCCGCCAGCGCCCTAGCTACCTTCACCTTGTCGTCGATGGAGAAACTTATCCCCTCTCCCTGAGCACCATCCCTGAGGGTGGTGTCGTACAGCTGGCACTTACGGGCACTTGCGCTCATCCAGAGAATCTCCAGGAGGTGTCTTCAATGAGCGGAAGGTGTATTTAATCCTGATTGGAAATCAAGATGATCCAATCTAGCCAGGGGCGAAAATAAAAATCACTGCCGAGCATCACTTCGGCGCATATTTGTTGCACGGGTAGCAGTAGTATCGGTCGTACTTCGCGATCCAGGTCGTCGGCTTTCCGCATTTGGCGCAGTTAGGAGCCGCCTTCGGGCCGGAGATCTTCTCCTCTTCCTTCTTCGGCTGCTCCTTCGACACGTATTTCTGGCACGGGTAACAGTAGTAGCGTTCGTACTTCGCGATCCAGGTCGTCGTCTTGCCGCAGCGGGGGCATGCCGGCGCCGCGGGCTTCACCTCTTCGGCCTTCGCCGCCGGAGGGGCCGGTGAAGGCTCCTTCCTTCCTTCTGCCTGCGGGGCGTACTTCTTGCACGGGTAGCAGTAATGGCGCTCGTAATTCGGTATCCAGACGGTCGGTCTGCCGCATTGGGCGCACAGCGGACCCTGGTCCGCCTGTGGCTTGGCTTGGACAGCCACCTTATCCTTGGGCAAGTACCTCTGGCAGGACCAGCAGTACCATCTCTGGTATTTTTCGATGTACTGGGAATCGTTGCCACAGCTAGGGCACTTCTTTGCCTCCTTCGCAGCCGGCTTCGGTTGCTCCTTGGGGGCGTACTTCCTGCACTTATAGCAGTACCATCGATCATATTTCGCCACATAGGTCAATTCGCATTCGCAGTAAGGGCAGGCTTTCTTCTCTTCCTCGGATGCTTTCTCCGGTTCCTTTTCCTCCTCCGGGGGTGCGATCTTCTCGGGGGCGGGCTCTACGATCTCCGCAGGTGCTGGCGCAGGGGTCGGCTCCGGTTTCGGCTCTTCGACCTTGCAAACCGCTTCCGCCTTCGTAGCCTCTGGAAGCTCCTCCTCCACGTGATCGGGCTTCGATTCTACGAGCGGCGCTTCCTCGGCCTTCTTAGGCTCCTCGATGGCCTCGCCGCTGCCGCTCACATATTGTTCGCACGCGTAACAGTAGAACTTGTCAGAGTCCTTGACCGGAGAAGTCTGGTCGCCGCAGCCCGGGCATGGGACAGTCTCCTCCTTCGCAGGTTTCTCTTCCTTCGCCGGTTCCTGTGTCGCAAGGACAGGGGTCTGCTCCTGGACTTCAGCGGTCTTCTTCACCTCGGCGGGAGTGACATAAGTCTCGCACGAGAAGCAGTAATGTTCCCCGAGCTTGTCCACGAGATGGAGGTCCGACTCGCACTTCGGGCACTTCGCCTCCTCTCCGCTCCCTTTCTTGGCTCCTTTGCTCATGAGGTCTCACCCGCTGACCGAATCAGGCAATAATAAGCGTTTCTGTCATCTTAATACGGATTAGCAATTTCATCCTTTCCACTTGGTTCTCAGCGCCCGCCGGTGTCTCTATTGCATGTAGCGGGACTGCAGTCGTATCGCAGAATATGCCCCCAGGCGGATAGCCTCTGCATGTCGGAAAGCAACCGGATATCGAGGATAAAGATGCGGAAGGATGAGAACGGGAGCATCGAGGGGTTGCCCCTCCAGCTCATGATAATGGGGATCATCGCGAGCCTTGGGACGGCTGTTATCGTTGGATGGATATCGTCCATCCAGACGCCGATCTACATCGGGAAGGTGGAGATTTCGCCCCAGGAGATACTGGTGCATGATTCGGATGAGAACGGCATATTCGACGCCGACCTCAAGGAGTTGACCATCAGGATCACGGACACCAGCGGCAACCCCATAGGTGATGCGCAGGTTCTGATAGAGGGTTCCGCGCTTAGCAACGATCACCACCGGCTCTTCGGAACGACCGATGCCGACGGCCTGCTCTCATTCAAGAGCGTATCGTTGAAGGTCATAGGGGACCATGTCTCCGCGCTGAAGATGTCGGTATCAGGCCAAGGCATTGCCAGTGAGTATTGGACCGAGGTCATGGTCCTGCCTGAATAGGGGTGTCAGAGTGATCTCCGAGGAAGGGGTGCTGTCGCTCCCGTTCAGGCTTGCGATCTCGATGCTCGTCGTCGCAATTGCGCTGCCGATATGCATGAAATCGCTCACGGACGGGAATGCTGAGCTGTCCAGGAACGCCGCGGTCGACATCGCGGACGATCTTGCGAAGGTGATATCCGAAGTATCCTCCCGGCCGTTTGGCGAATCGAGGGTCTTGAGAATCGAGGAGAACCTTCGATCGATCGGTCCAGGAACTTCGATCGAAGTCGGCGATTTCCTCGGCGGCAGGAACTTTTCTGCCATCCGTTGCTCGGACGACACGGGCTGGTCCAAGATTCTGCAGATAGCCCTTCCGAACAATATCGACGGGGTGTGTTCCTCCTGTTATCTCCCCGTGGTCATCGACTCTGGCTCCGGTGATATTGCAGTAGCGCACAGGGGATCGCAATTCGAAGACATCATCGTGCTGGAGGGGCTATGATCGAATACATGTACTCGAGGATGATCGCGACGATCGCTAGCATCGCTCTAGTTGCGGTCGTGGTCTCGGCATCATTCGGTGCGATTCAACAGACCGAAAAGAACTGTGCGGAGAGCGTTGCCAGCAACATAAGCCAGCTGATAGAGGCGGCTGGCCGGATGCAAACCCAATCCTTCGAACAGAGGATCATCATCGATGAAGATGGGACGCATCACGACCTGACCGTCTTCCTCAATCGCACGCACGTGGTCGTCCAGAATGGGGGATTCGAATGCTCAAAGGGATTCGAGACCCCTGTAATCCTGATGTCAGCAGGAAAACCTTGCGAGAGTTTGGCCGCAACCTCCGGGTCAATTCTCAAGATCGAGGCTACTGATGACATCTTCGAGCGATTTAACGAAATCACGATCGAGGTGCTGAGCCAGCCCGGGATCACTTGACGAGCCCGACTACCGCCTGGGAGAACCTCTCTGCCTCGGCCATCGTGTTGTAGATGTAGAACGAGGCACGGGCGGACCCCTGGATGTTGCGATAATCAAACCATGAGTGAGCGCAATGCGAGCCCGATCTGATCATGATGTTGTCGGTGTGGTCGAGCATCATCGCGATGTCGTGAGGGTTCCTCCCCTCGATGTTGAACGACAGGATACCGCCTCGCTCTGCAGGATCATCCGGGCTGATGATCTTGACGGCGCGATGTTCTCTCAATATGCCTGAAGCCAGTGAATTCAACCCTGCCACGTGCCTCTCGATCGCCTCTCGCCCGATCGATCTGATGTAATCGGCGGCGACTCCGGCGCCGATCATCCCCGCATAGTTCTGCAGTCCCGGCTCGAACCTCTCGGGAGGGGGCATCAACTCCGCGCTGTCCTTCGTGACAGAGTTCATCCCATGGCCGCCGTATATCAAGGGCCGCAGCTTTGACAGCAAATCGAACTTCCCCGCCAGCACGCCGACCCCGGAAGGCCCGCACATCTTGTGGCAAGAAAATGCATAGAAATCGGCCTCCATTTTCTCCATGTCAACGCCGCCGTATGGGGCATATTGAGCCCCGTCAAGCAGGACCAGCGCCCCGTGTTCATGCGCAATCCTGCAGATGTCCCTGGCAGGAATCGTTGACCCGTTGACGTTAGAGGTATGGCACATGGCGACTAGCTTCGGCTTCTTCTCCCGGACCATCTCGCCGTAGAGATCGAGGTCGAACGACTCATCTTCTTTAGAGGGGACGCGCTGGTAATCGATCCCCTTCTCATCCCTGAGCGTCAGCAGCGGGACATGGATCGAGTTGTGCTCCCTGTCGGTGGCCAGGACGGCGTCGCCCTTCTTCAGGCCGATCCCGAAAATGACCGCATTGAGAGCCTCCGTGCAGTTCCTCTGGAAGCAGACCTCTTCGACCCTCCCGGCGTTCACGAACCTGGCGAGGCGCTCCCTCGCCGCGTCGACCTCGATCGACACGCTAGTCGCGAGCTTGTGCACGCTCCTGCCTGCGCATGCTGGGAACTCATTGTAATATCGGGAAACGGCGTCGATCACTGTGGCGGGTCTCAGGGTCTGGCAGGCGCTGTCGAGGTATATCAGCGGCCTGCCCTCCACCGGCTTGGCCAGTATCGGGAAATCTTTTCTGGTCTTTTCGACATCCATCTGGATCGATTGGTGAAAACACGTAGTGGGTATTATCCATTTGCCTGTCGCAGGGGTGTGGAAAGAAAAACAATAAATGGAGTGGGTGGTATAGGCACAATAGACCCACGGGAAAGAGTCCACCCAAGCGAGGGATGATTGTGAAAATGGTCTACTTCGACAACAGCGCGACGACGCGGACCGACAAGGAGGTCCTCAATGCGATGATCCCGTTCACGATCGATCATTACGGCAATCCATCGTCTCTTCACAGCTTCGGCAGAGAGGCGAAAGCTGGGATGGACAATGCCAGGGAGAATGTGTCAAAGCTCCTCGGCGCGGATCCGAACGAAATCATTTTCACCTCTGGCGGCACGGAATCCGACAACTTGGCAATAAAAGGATTCGCCTGGGCAAACAAGTCGAAGGGGAAGCACATAATCGCCTCCTCGATCGAGCACCATGCCGTCCTTACGACCTGCGAATACCTGCAGAAGAACGGGTACGAGGTCACCTATCTCCCGGTCGACCGCGACGGCCTGGTGGATGTGAACGCCCTCGAGAAGGCGATAAGGCCGGACACGATCCTGGTTTCGATCATGTACGCCAACAACGAGATCGGGACCATCCAGCCGATCAAGGCGCTCGCCGAGGTCGCGTCGCGGAAAGGGATCGCTTTCCATACCGACGCGGTCCAGGCGGCTGGCCACCTTCCGACGGACGTCAAGGCGGATAACGTGGGGATGCTGTCGCTTTCTGCTCACAAGTTCTACGGCCCGAAAGGGGTGGGCGCGCTCTATGTGCGCAAGGGGATAAGGCTCGAACCGCTGCTCCACGGGGGCGGCCACGAGCGCGGGCTCAGGTCCTCGACAGAGAACGTCTGCGGCATCGTCGGCCTGGGCAAGGCCGCGGAAATGGCCAAGCGGGATATGGCCGAGGAACCCAAGCGCATGGTCGGACTCAGGGAATTGATGATCGAGGAGGTCCTCAAGACCATCCCACACTCGCACCTCAACGGGCACCGGACCAAGAGGCTCCCCAACAACGCTAACTTCCGGTTCGATTTCATCGAGGGGGAGAGCCTGATACTGCAGCTGGACATGTGCGGGTTCGAGGCCTCGACCGGCTCCGCATGCTCGACGAAATCGCTACAGCCGTCGCACGTCCTCCTCGCCATAGGGCTGAGGCCGGAGGACGCGCACGGATCGCTGAGGATATCGATGGGGAAGGACAACACGGAGGAGGATGTCAGATCCTTCCTGGAAACTCTGCCAAAGGTCGTGTCGAACCTCAGGGCGATGTCCCCTTACAACGAAAAGAACCCGATGAGGTCGGACGAGCCGTGGTGCTCGAAAGAGGATGAGCACGACCACGGTCACGGAGGAGAATGAGATGTACAGCGACAAGGTACTGGATCACTTCAAGAGCCCGAGGAATGTAGGGGAGATTCCTGACGCGGACGGCATCGGCAAGGTCGGAAACCCGGTCTGCGGCGATGTGATGTTCATATACATCAAGGTCAAGGACGACATCATCACCGACATCAAGTTCAAGACGCTGGGATGCGGCGCCGCGATCGCCACATCCAGCATGATCACCGAGATGGCGAGGGGCAAGACGCTCGAAGAGGCGAAGAAGATCAGCAGGGGCGATGTCGCGGAGGCGCTGGACGGGCTGCCGCCGCAGAAGATGCACTGTTCCAACCTCGCATCCGACGGTCTGAAGGCGGCGATCGAGGATTACGAGAAGAGGAAGGCTGCGAAGCAATAAGGAGATCTTGGGATGCGGAAGACAGCACCGGCCGGGGCGGACATCGGTATCGAGCTGGCCGGCATCGTGCTGAGGAACCCGTTCATGCTCGCGTCGGGGATCCTGGGCGAGACCGGAGACCTCCTTCTCGCCGCGCACAGGGCCGGCGCAGGCGCCGTCGTCACGAAATCCATCGGGGTGGAGCCTCGCGACGGGCACAAGAACCCCTGCGTCTACCAATGCGAGTCCGGGATGCTCAACGCCATGGGGCTTCCAAACCCTGGCATCGAGGAATTCTCGAAGGAGATGAGGCTGCTGAAAGGCTCACGCGCCGTCGTGATCGGCAGCATCTTCGGGGCGAAGGCGCAGGATTTCGCTTCGCTTGCGAAGAAGATGCAGGACTATGGTGCGGCGGCGGTCGAACTGAATCTGAGTTGCCCGCACGCAAAAGGATACGGCGCGGAGATCGGATCCAACCCCGCAACGGTGAAGAGCATAACAGCCAGCGTCGTCCACGCGGTGGATATCCCCGTCTTCGCGAAGCTCACTCCGAACACCAGGGACATATGCTCCCTCGGCCTGGCCGCCGAAGAGGCGGGGGCGTCGGCGGTCGTCGCGATCAACACGCTGAGGGCGATGGCGATCGACCCTTACATCCGGAAGCCCGTGCTTGCGAACAGATACGGCGGCCTGTCAGGACCTGGAATCAAACCGGTCGGCGTGAGATGCGTCTTCGAGCTTTCCGAATCGCTTTCGATCCCCATAATCGGGGTCGGGGGGATCTCGACGGCGGTCGATGCCGCGGAGTACATAATGGCTGGGGCGTCGGCCGTCCAGATCGGGACCGCCGTCCAGCAGAAGGGGATCGAGGTCTTTTCGAAGCTCTCGGATGAGCTGAAGGAGTTCATGTCAAGAGAGGGTTTCAGGAGCATCTCGCAGATGAGAGGTGTCGCGCATGAAGGTTGAGCGCGCCTGCCTGGCCACCGCCCTCACCCAGAGAAGGCACTCCGGCGAGAACTGCTTCTCCTTGTTCTTCGAGGGGACGCTCCCGGCCAAGCCCGGACAGTTCGCGATGGTCTGGATCCCAGGGCTCGACGAGATACCCATGTCCCTCTCTCACATCCAGGGGAACGAGATCGGAATCACCGTCAAGGTCGTCGGCGAGGCCACGGAGGCGCTGTGTTCGCTCAAGAAGGGGGACCGCGTCAGGATAAGAGGGCCTTTCGGGAGAGGGTTCGATCTGAATGGGAAGAACCCCATCATAGTCGCCGGCGGCGTCGGAGCCGCCCCTTTGCTCCCGCTGGCGAAGAGACTTGCTGGGGAAATCGCCCGCCCGACCATAGTCATCGGGGCGAAGACAAAGAAGGAGCTCGTGCTGATAGACGAGTTCAAGGACCTGGGGCTTGACACGCTGATCTCCTCCGACGACGGGTCAATCGGGTACCACGGGACGGCTAGCGGGCTGCTCTCCGAAACGCTGGCAGACAGGGCGGACTTCGATGCGATCTACTGCTGCGGACCCGAGCCGATGATAGAATCCGTTGCAAGAACAGCGGAAAAATGGAGCATTTGGGGGCAGGCGGCTCTCGAAAGACTGATGAAATGCGGCATCGGAATCTGCGGGTCATGCGCAGTCAATGAGAAATTGGTATGCAGGGACGGGCCGGTCTTCGACTTCGCCGAACTCCGCCAGCTTCCAGAATTCGGGAGGATCAAGAGGGACGCCGCTGGTCGACCAAGACCGCGACTCGAATGATTGTTTAATTGAGGCGATATTTAAATAGTATACTCATCTGATTGTCGACCAAGATATTTCTGGCCGGATAGGATGAGCTCATATTCTACCGAAAGGATATCCGCCCAACGAATATTGACAATATTATCGACGAAAATGAGGTATCTCTGTGTAGATTTTCGACAACAGACCGACTAAATCCGCAATCTTTATAAACAAATTCGACAACATGGGGGCCAAGGGAGGGACGAAATGCCCCAGAAAGTCGAAGGATGGAACAAGAGATACCAACAGATCGGAAATACCTGTGACGAGGCAAACTGCGCGCCCTGCACATACCCGAGTTGCCAGAGGTTTGTGCGCGAGAGGAAGGCGACGAAAAAGGTCTTCGCTAGATAAAACAGATTTTCAGGCCCTGGTGACAGGGCCATCGTTGCATTTTCCACGAGCCGGGGTTGCTTCTCCTATTTCCATGAATCAGACTGTCTTGATGATGGAACCGACTATCCGCCAGAATTCTTCCTCAGAAATCCTTCCGTTTTCCTCTCCAAGCCTCTTGATACGGGAAAAAATCTCGTCGAGCTCTCCCTTCTGGGCAACCAGATTCTTCTCTTTCAGTTTGGCGGTGATAAGCGACCTTCCTGAGTGCTTCCCCATCACAATCCTTCTGCTGTTCCCGACCGACTCGGGCGGGAGATATTCGTAGGTCCTTGGGTCGTTCAGAACCGCGGCCACGTGTATCCCGGACTCATGGGCGAAGGCATTCCTCCCCACCCAAGGCTGCGTGGGTGACATCTGCACCTGAGCAAATTGGGAGACTTTCTCCGCTATCGGAGTGAGCATCTCCGTCTTGATCCCGAGATCGTTGCCATAGAGATGCTTCATTGCCATGGCGAACTGCTCGAGAGGGACATTCCCGGCGCGCTCCCCGAAGCCGCAGACAGTTGTCGCGACGGCTTCCGCCCCGGCTTCAACGGCGGCCAAGGCATTCGCCAATGCCAGGCCGAAGTCGTTGTGAAGATGCACCGACACCGGTTTATCGGAAAATCCCTTTACGAACCTCACCAGGTCGGAGATCATCTGCGGCGTGGCGCATCCGAGGGTATCGGTTAGGCCAAGCCGGTCTGCGCCAGAATCGGAGGCCGCTGAATAAGCCCTCTTGAGAAACGGAAGCTCGCTACGCGTCGTATCCTCCGTGCTAAGTCCGACCTTCAGGCCATGGTCCTTCGCGTACTGGACAGACGACGATATGGCCTCGATGACCTGGTCCTCGGTCATCCTGAGTTTCTTCTTCATATGCAGATCTGAGGTCGCAATGAAGATCAGCACCATATCGACATCGCACTTCATCGCTGCGTCGATGTCCTCCTTCTTCGCTCTGGCAAGGGAGAGTATCTCAGCCTCCCCCTTCACGGACGCGATGTAGCGAATCGCCTTGCACTCCTCGGCGGAGACCGCGGCAAACCCCGCCTCGATCTGAGGGACACCCATCCGAATGAGCATCTTCGCAATCTCGAGCTTCTGCTCAGGGGTGAATCTAACGCCGGGCATCTGCTCGCCTTCGCGCAGCGTTGAGTCGTAGATCGTGACCTTGCCTCTGGGAATTTCGCTCAAACCCGGCCCCCCTGCTCGGTCATGAAACAACGAACTCCATTTTCAACCTTGTTAGTGCTTCTTGGGAAATATCTGGCTCGCGCCAGGCGACGGACAAAGGCATAAATACGCTCTCATTGATTGATAGCATCGAGGCCGGGGTGACAGAGTGGCCATGTGGCGGACTGCAGCCACGCGCCAATATGGCGGAAATCCGCATACAGGGGTTCAAATCCCCTCCCTGGCTCCAAAACGATAATGCCGTTGGAAGGAGGAAAAAGATGGCGCTCCTGAGCAAGCCGCAACTGGAGAGATACAGCAGGAACCTGAAGCTGAAGGACTTCTCCAGCGGAGACCAGGAAACACTCCTCCGGTCGAGGGTCCTCATCATCGGTGCGGGCGGCCTGGGAAGCCCGATATCCCTCTATCTCGCCGCGAACGGCGTCGGGAACATCACGATCGTCGAATCCGACAAGGTCGAGCTGAGCAATCTGCAGCGCCAGATCGTGCTCGATTCCGTCTCTCTTGGGAAGCCCAAGGGGGAGACAGCGAGGAAGAGGCTGGAGGCGCTCAATCCAGACGTCAGGGTCAGGGTCATCTACGGCCGGTTCCAGAAGAGCAACGCCAGGAAGATCGTGGCCGAGCACGACATGGTCGTCGACGCGAGCGACAACTTCGCGACGAAGTTCCTCGTGAACGACGCATGCGTCCTGGAGGGCAGGCCCTTCAGCATCGGAAGCTGCCTCTCGTACCATGGCCAGGTCTCGACCTATCTGCCCGGGAAGGGGCCCTGCTACAGATGCCTTTTCAAGGACGTAAAGGACGGAGCGGTCCCGACGACGGCCGAAGTCGGTATCCTGGGGTCGGTCCCGGGCATAATCGGAACGATCCAGGCGACGGAGGCGATCAAGGTCCTGCTCAAGAAAGGGGTCACCCTCTCTGGGAGGCTGCTGCTCGTGGATGCGCTCGAGATGGACTTCCAGACGGTCTGCTTCAGCAGGAACGAGAGCTGCGCCGCGTGCGGGACAAGCCCGACCGTCAAGCTTCCGAAATGATCGCCCGTTTTCCGATGGGACGATATTTGTTTATCTATGAGGAAGGAAGTTACACTATCAAACATACACAGAGGTCTTTGAATTGGCTGAGAACAAGGTGAGAGACAGCATACTCGACCTCATCGGGAACACCCCGATGATCAGACTGTCTAGGATGACCGATGGATCGAGCGCAGAGATAATCGCAAAGCTGGAATCGTTCAACCCGATGTCCTCCGTCAAGGACAGGATATCGCTGGAAATGATCGAGGAGGCTGAACGGAGCGGAAAGCTCCTCGAAGGGATGACGATCGTCGAGCCCACCTCCGGCAACACCGGCATCGGCCTCGCCATGGTGTGCGCAGTGAAGGGGTACAAGCTCGTCCTTACGATGCCAGAGACCATGAGCATCGAGAGGAGGAAGCTGCTTTCAGCGCTCGGAGCACGATTAGTGCTGACCGAAGGCAAGAAGGGGATGAGGGGCGCCCTTGAAGAGGCCACGAGGATGGTCGGTAAGGAGGGCGGCTGCTTCATGCCCAACCAGTTCGAGAACCTCGCGAACCCAGAGGTCCACAGGAGGACGACCGCGCAGGAGATCATCTCCGCCCTCCCGAAAGTCGATGCTTTCGTCGCGGGGGTCGGGACCGGCGGAACGATCACGGGCGTCGGGGAAGTGCTGAAGTCCAGAGATCCGAAGACACTCATAATCGCCGTTGAGCCCGAGGCATCGCCGGTGCTTTCCGGAGGGCTGCCAGGGCCTCACAGGATACAGGGCATCGGTGCCGGTTTCGTGCCGAAGATACTCAACAGAGAGGTCATCGACCGGATCATCAAGGTCAAGGAGAACGACGCGATAATCACGACAAGGCTGCTGGCGAAGAGAGAAGGGATCCTCATGGGGATATCCTCCGGTGCAGCCGCCTGGGCGGCGCTGCAGGTCGCGCGAGAGCTCGGGACTGGGAAGACCGTCGTGGTCGTCCTGCCGGATACTGGCGAAAGATATTTGAGCACAGATTTGTTTGCTGTCGAAGACTGATACCCATGGCGGAGAAAAGCGATCTGGACGTGGTCCTTGAAAGAGACCCGGCGCCGAAGAGCAGGGCCGAGGCGATGCTGTTCAGCCCAGGCCTTCACGCTCTCAAGTTCTATAGGATTTCCCACAAGCTCTACGAGCGGGATCAGTTCTTCTTTGCCAGGATGATCAATTTCATCGCCAGATGGTGCACCGGAGCCGACATCCACCCTGGGGCAAAGATAGGAAAGAGATTCTTCATCGACCACGCGTCCGGAGTGGTCATCGGGGAGACGGCAGAGATCGGCGACGACGTTTCCATCTACCAGGGCGTGACGCTCGGCGGAGTTAGCACGAGCAAGGGGAAGCGACACCCGACGCTGGGCAACAACGTCGTGGTCGGAACGGGCGCCTCTATCCTCGGGCCGATCAGCGTCGGGGACAACGTCAAGGTCGGTGCTGGCTCGGTCGTCGTCAAGGACATCCCTCCGAACAGCACGGTCGTCGGAGTACCGGCGAAGATAGTCCACAGGGAGGGAGGCCCGCTGATCGACCTTCAGCATGACGACCTGCCCGACCCCATCATGAAGGTCTTCATAGACTTCTGCCACAACGTCTCGATGCTGGAGTACAGGATATCCAATGTCGAGAATAAGGTCGGCGTCAAGACGAACGAGAAAGGGGAGACGTGCCCCAAGCTCCCGGAATGATGGTAGGCAGTCGGATCCCATGGCACTCACAATCTACAACACCGCGACCAGGCGGAAGGAGGATTTCAAACCAGTCACCCCTGGCAAGATCGGGATGTATGTCTGCGGCGTGACTGTTTACGACGACGCCCACCTCGGTCATGCGAGATGGGCACTCACCTTCGACGCGATAGTCAGGTACCTCCGCTACCGAGGGTTCGACGTCAACCACGTGACGAACTTCACCGATGTCGACGACAAGATTATAGCGCGGGCCGAGGAGCTCGGCTGGAAGCCTCTGGACCTCTCCAAGAGGTACATAGAAAAGTTTTTCGAGGACATGGACTGCCTTAGGGTCAAAAGGGCGACCTGTTACCCGAAGGCGAGCGAGACGATACCGGAGATCATCGAGATGATCCAGAAGCTCGTGGACAAGGGGTGCGCCTATGCCGCCGGCGGCGATGTCAACTTCGACATAACGAAGGCGAAGAATTACGGCAGCCTCTCAGGGCAGTCGCCCGACCAGATGCTCGCGGGAGCGCGCATCGAGGTCGACGAGAAGAAGCGCAACCCGGCGGACTTTGCGCTATGGAAGGCGGCGAAGCCTGGCGAGATATCCTGGGAAAGCCCGTGGGGCAACGGCAGGCCTGGCTGGCACATCGAGTGCTCCGCCATGTCGCTCAAGCACATCGGGCCGACGGTCGACATACACGGCGGAGGATCCGAGCTGATGTTCCCCCACCACGAAAACGAGATCCAGCAATCGGAGGCGGCCAACGGGCAGAAGTTCGTGAACTACTGGATACACAACGGCCTCCTTATGGTGAACGAGGAGAAGATGTCCAAGTCGCTGAAGAATTTCTTCACGATCAAGGACATGCTGAAGGAGTACGACCCGTCGACCCTGCGTTTCTTCCTGCTGAACACCCACTACCGCCAGCCGCTGAACTACGACCTCGGCGCGCTTGGCGAATCGGGGAAGAGCCTCGAGAGGCTGCACAACACTTACTACGAGCTCATCGAGCTGAAGGGGAAGGCCCACGGCGCCGAGGATGCGAAGGACCTTTCGAAGAAGGCGCTTGAGGAATTCGAGCGGAAGATGGACGACGATTTCAACACGAGGGACGCGCTGGCGGTCATGTTCTCGCTCGCCAGGGAAGCGAACAGGCTGATGGCGGAGAAGAAGCTCAGCAACGAGGGGGTCGAGAACATCCTCGACATCATGGAGGATTTCGATTCGGTCTTCGACATACTGAAGAGGGAGACGGCCTGGGACGACGAGCTGCAGTCCGGGCTGATCGAACTCGCCCTCCAGATGAGGGAGCAGGCCAGGAAGAAGAAGGATTTCGAAATGGCCGACAAGATCCGGGACGAGCTCAACAGGCTCGGGATCGAGATACAGGATTCCGCGGACGGACCGAAATGGAAGATAAAGCAGTAGCCCTGAGTCTGAAGGCCGAACTCCTGTGCCATGGCTTGCTGCATGTCCCTGACGATATCAGGATCTCCTTCCCTACCAGCAAGAGCAGCTCCGGGCCAGGCGCCGGGAGCGAGTCGGTCGTCGTCTGCTTCTCAGGCAAGCGAGTTAAGGTTCCGATCTCGAAGCACGAGGGGGATCTCGAGCTCCGGCAAATTGGAGAGGGGGATTATGAGATACTCAAAGACGGCAAGGTGCTCATCAAGAACGTCGGACTCATCCCGACGCTCTGTCATGCTCCGGGCCAGGCGTTCGTGAGCCTCGGCCGCTCCTGCATCATGAAATGCGCGTTCTGCACGATCAACGAGGCGGGGACGAAGGAGGACGTCACGGTAGATTCTGCCGTGGAGATGATCATCGCAGCATCGAAGAAGAAAGGGTTCAAGGCCGTCGCGGTGACATCGGGCGTGCCGAGGACCGTTGAGGATCAGATCGACAAGCTGGCATCGGTGATAGCTGCCGTGAGGAAGGAGCTGCCGAAGACGCCGATCGGCGTCGAGCCGCTCGCACTGAAGAGGAGCGACATCGCGAAGCTCAAGAAGGCCGGGGCGACGGAGGTAAAGGTCAACCTGGAGGCGGCGACGAGGGAGATCTTCGAGAAAGTCTGCCCGAACCGCGATTGCCAGACGACCATCAAGGCCATAGGATGGGCGGTCGAAGAGTTCGGGAAGGGAGCCGTCACCTCTAACATAATCATTGGATTGGGAGAGACCGACGAAGAGGTGCGGAACGCCCTCGAGATGCTCGCCGACATCGGGTCGGTCGCCAACATCCGGGCGGTGAGGATTAACGATATCAACCGGGAGAGGCTTCAGATCGCGCTGGGGGACCTCAGACCATTGGACAAAGAGAGGGTGATCAAGCTGGCAAGGATGCAGAAAGAGATCCTCGCGAAGCGCGGGCTCTCCACGAAGACATTCAAAACGATGTGCTTCCCCTGCTCGTGCTGCGACCTCGTCCCGGAGATCGACTTCTGATTCACCGCTGCGAGAAGACCGCCACGATTTCCGGACCGACTGATTCTATCCTGACGAACCCGAATCGCTCGAGCTGGACGACGTTCCCCTTCTCATTGAGGATCGCTTTCTCCCCGAACCCTTTCGCCCTAGTCCCATCGGGCATGAGGACGGTCATCGGCACCGAGTCCTTCGAGACCCAGTGTATGATCTTGTAGCCCTGTTTGATGGCAGCGATGTCGTTCCCCATGTAGACCGCCTGCTCGTCCCTCATCTCGATGTTGCAGAGGTCCTTGAGGCGGATCTTCGTCGCGGCCTCGGAGTCGGCCAGCGAGATGAGGACATTTATCGGCTTGTCCAGCGAATATGTCCTGAACCCGGCGGATTTGTCTCCCGGGTGCAGGGGCGCTTTCCCGTCTAGGTGGTCTATGCCGGTGACGGTGATCGGCACAGGGTCGGCGACGAAGAAGTATCTCCTCGCGACCGGATCGACGATGCCCTTGTTCAACGAAAAGAAGGTGTCCCAGGAGAACTCGACATCGACCTCGTTGATCCCCGCGCGTATCCAGTACTCCCTCAGGGCCTCAGGGCTGAACCCGCGCCTAGCGAGCGCTCTCAGCGATCCGAGCTGCGGGTCGTCCCAGCCGGAGTAGGTTCCCTCCTTGATCCCCTTGGACATCTTCGAAGTGCTAAGCTCCGGGCCGACGACCCTCACCCTGCCGTAGTGGATGTATTCCGGCTTGGGCCAGCCGAAGTAGTCGAAGATGTAAACCTGGCGGTATGTGTTGTTGAGGTGGTCCTTCCCCCTGAGGACATGCGTGAGCCCCAGGAGGTGGTCATCGACGGCGACAGAGAAGTTCATCAGCGGGTAGACGCGGTACTTAGCCCCGGTCCTCGGGTGAGGCGTGTCCTCTATCCTCAGCGCCGGATAGTCCCTCAGCGCCGGGTTCGGGTCCTTGAGGTTCGTCTTGATAATCAGGGAAGCCTGCTCCGGAGCGAGCGACCCGTCGAACATCTTGTCCCAGAGGCTCATCTGATCATCGGTCGGAGACTCTCTGTGCGGGCATGCGACCCCCTTCTGCTTAAGCTCACGCCAGCCCTCCATCTCGCACGTGCATATGTAGGCGTGGCCTTTCTCGAGCAGCTCCTTCGCGAGCTTGTAGTAAGTCTCGAACCGATCTGACTGGTAGTATGTGTCCGTGACCTTGACGCCGAGCCACTTGAGGTCCTCGATGATCTGATCGTAAGCTTCAGGGTCAACCCTCGCAGGGTCGGTGTCCTCGAACCTGTTGATGTACTTGCCCCCGTAGCGCTTGACGAATTCGTCGGTGAGGAATACCACTCGGGAGTGCCCGATGTGGAGGGGCCCTGACGGGTTCGGCGCGAACCTCATTACGACCGGGCCGTTGACGTTCGACAGCTCCGGGAGCTTGAAATCGCGCTCCTTCTTCTCCTTCACGAGCAGCTCCGGCGCCATTTTCTCCAGCTTCTCCTTCTGTTGATCGAGGGAGAGCGAGTTGACCTCCCGGACGATCCTCATTATCGCCTGGTTGACCTCCTTCGCCTGCGATTTCAGCTCCGGCCTCTCCGCCAGGACCCTGCCTATGACGGAACCGGGGCTGGCCTTGCCGTTGTAGCCCACCGCGTTCTGAAGGGCGTACTTGAGAATGATGTCGTCCAGGCCGTCCATCGCGAGCCAATCTGGTTCCTCGATAAAAAAGTTATCCATCGCTCCGGCCAGAATCAGGCGATCCTTCAATCGAACGAGTCGAGGCTGGAGTTCCTGCCGGGGCCGTACTTGTCAGTCGCGGTCCTCTTGATGCCGTCAGCGATGACCTTTCCGACCCCGTCGACCGACATCAGCTCTTCGGCGCTCGCAGCGAGCACATTCTGGACGCTGCCGAACTTCTCCAGAAGCCTCTCCGCAAGGACCGATGTCACATTTGGCAGGCCCTGGATCATGCGCTTCTGATATTCGGATATCTCCTCGGATGCGCCTCCTGAGGAAGCGTTCTTCCTCCCCCCCATCTCGATCTTCACGAGGGACGCGATGAACGCGGATGTGTCCTCGACACCGGCGGTGGGCATCACAGGGATCATGAGCTTGTGGATGAGGGAGTTCATCACGTCGTATATCGGGAGCTTGTCGGCCATGTCGCTCTTCTGGACCGCGCCCCCTTCCACGATGATGATCGGGCGCCTGTACCGGTCCCTGAGGACCGCTATCTTGGAGGCCAGCTCCGGCCTTTCGATGTCGTGGAGGAACTTGTCGATCGTCTCGCGGACGACGGCGACCTCGTCTCCTATGACGAAGTCCTCGAGCTGCGTCTTGCTCTCGTCGAACCTGATACCGACCTCCTTCAGCTTGTTCAGGACGTCCTTGTTGCGTTCCTTGCTGGCGACCAGTCTCAGCCCGGAGGAGGACAGGGCGCCGAAATCCGTGAGGAGGGTCTGCGATTTGGAGACCGAAGCGGCCTTCCTCTCTGCCGCCTTGTCATCCTCCGATTCCTCGAATATGCCCTCCACATCGACGGCCTCTCCCGTGTCCGCACCGACCTTCTTCGCGACCTTTAGTCTCCGCCTGAGGGAGTCAAGCTGCAAGTGCATCTTCGCTTCCTTGCGCTTGCTCGAATAGAGATAAGCCTCGTCCTTCGTGTCCCTGGCCAGCAGCATCACGACCCTTCCGGGGCTGTGCCGGCCCGTCCTTCCGCGCCTCTGGATCGTCCTGATCTCGGACGGGACGGGCTCGTAGAAGACGACAAGGTCCGTCGAAGGGAGGTCGAGCCCTTCCTCCGCGACGGAGGTGGCCACGAGGACGTTCGAACCGCCGCTCTTGAACTGCTCGATGATCTCCTTCTGCTCCTTCTGCTTCATGCCTGTGTCAGCACCCTTGCTGGCCTGGCCGACGAACCTCACCGGCCTAGCATTGGCGACCTCGCAAAGGATCCCTGTCACATTGTCGCAGGTGTCCCTGTAATGGGTGAAGACTATGATCTTCGACTCCGGTTTCTTCGACAGCTGCTCGGCGACGATCTCCTTCAGCTTGTCGAGCTTGGGATGATCCTCCCCTCCGGTATCCAGGAGCCTCCTGACCATCTCGAACCGCGCGTCCTTCATCAGCTCCTTGGAGGCGCGCGAACCCTTCCTTTCTCCGGCGTCGTTGACTATCTTCTGAAGGTAGTTCCGGAGCGATTCCCGCCCCTGGGTGCGCACGAGGTCTATTGCGTGGTTGACCTTGATGGCCGAGGCCTGGATCGTGATCGCCTTCCACAGGTGGTAGTTCTTCCTGTTGGCGTTCACCTGGACCCTGAGAACGGCTCCGGCGGTGAGCAGGTCCCGCGTCCCCGGCCTCCGCTTCGGGTCGAGGACGTGGTACTTCCTCAGAGCGTCTATCTTCTCGTCGAGAATCTTCTGGAGGAGCACGGTCATCTCGTCGACCCCTTCCGGGACATCGACCCTGATCCATTCGATCTTTATCCCGAAGACGTATGGTGAGACATCTTCGTCCAGCTCCGACCGCACCGCGATGTTCGTTATCGCCAGATTCCTGCAGACCTCGCCGATCTTCTCGAGATCGTATCCGGGAGACGCGGTCATGCCGAGCGCGAGCCCGTCCTCCCTATCTATTGAATATTTCGCGCCTATGCGCACGTACGCGTAGTCTCCGACAGCACGGTGCGCCTCATCGAATACCACGAGCGAATAATCCTTCAGATTCAAACGGCCGGCATCGACGTCGTTCTCGACCACCTGCGGCGTTGAAACGACGATCCTCGAGGATTTCCAGATGTCCTCCCTCGTTTCTGGAGGCACCTCACCCGTGAACGAAGAAATGGATTCTACCAGGAGGTTCTTCCTCAGGAAGGCGGCGTGCTGGTCCACGAGCGGCTTCGTCGGCGCCATGAAGAGGATCTTCCCCTCCTTCTTCGACAGCACATTCGCGATGACGATGAGGGCGATGACGGTCTTCCCCAGCCCGGTTGGAAGCACTACGAGGGTCGACTCGGCGAGGCATTCCTTTGCGATATTGGTCTGGAAGTCCCTCTGCTCGACCGTGTCTTTCCTGATTAGTGGGTGCTCTATGAACACATCATCAGGACTCGTGCCGTGAGTAATCAACATTTGGGTAAGCTCTGCGAATATGATTGACCGTAGCTCAAGGTGTGTTGAGAGCGATCAGGAAAAACCCTTTATCTCCTGCCTCGTGAGAAGACTTATCTGTTGCCTCGAAAAAAAGATTAGAAAGGGTTTGAGGGGAAGACGGGTTCGATTCCACTCCAGCCAGTCTTTGTTACTCCCGCTTGGGGCGATGTTAATCAACATTTTGGTCACCCCGCCAAAGCATTTATCTCGGCTGAGGGGGCAGAAAAAGCACTTATTCGAATCCGGGGCGAGACATATTTTTTAGGTGAAGCTTCCATTCTCATTTTGACGGGGTATTAACTTGGGGGCTCATTCGATCAGATTCAGGAATTACACGGCTGCTGACCTTGACGCCTGCGGAAACATCGCCCGCGAGGTTTGGCCGATGTCGCCGGCGATTGCGATTGGCCTCCGCACGGATATGATGGTCAGGAACTGGATAGGATCGGTCGTCGCCAGCTCTTCTTGGGCTGAGTTGGCAGAGGACGAGCACGGGGTGTTCGGCATGCTTTTCGGCAATGTCAAAGGCCAGCCCGCTTTCGGAACGCATCACTCCCCTATCGTTATGGAGATGAGGATGGTTCTGAGTCTGGTCTTCGGATCCTACGGCAGCTTCGCAAGGATGTTCAGGCTCATGGCAAGCTTCATGATGACCGAGCTGAAGCTGCTGCTGTACATGCCCCAGACAGACGCGGAGATAACGATGCTGGTTGTCGAGGGAGCGCATAGGGGCAAAGGGATCGGAAAGAAATTCGTCCAACGATTTATTGATGCCGCAAAGAGCCAGGGGGCGAGGTCGATATCACTCTATACGGACGACCAGACGAGCAACTGGGGGTTTTACGAAGCTTTCGGATTCAAGCAAGTGAAGAAGTTCTATGACAACGGAACGTCGCGATATTCGGGAAAACACGCGATTGGCATGATCTATCGAATTGATTTGTCCTGATGTGCTATGGGAGACAAAGGTTCATTACCCAATTGAGTCGTCAAAGCATTTATCTCGGCTGAAAAAGGCTGGGAAAGAGTTTGAGGGGAAGATGGGTTCGGTTCAACTCCCGCCAGTCTCTGTTACTCCCGCTTGGGGTGCGAGTAATCAACATTTCTATGGGTTGAGTGAAAGATAACGCGAACCTTGCAGATTCCACAGAATCATCGCGGCATCCGGCTCGGTTTCAGGTATCTTGACCTGCTTGATCAGAAAAAGCATTATTACATAAGACGAAAGTTACAGATGATGGAAGCCTGAGGAAATGGATAGAGAAATCAGTCGTCTCATGACTATGGCATGGTTGATTACTGGCGCTTTGATCTTTTCGTCTATGTTTATTCTTTCGGAGCGCGCCAGCGCGGCCCCGTATACACAAGATGATGTCATCTACCTGACTGGACAGACCTATGTAACGGTTTGGTCCGTGGCAATTGGCGACACTGACATGGATGGGAATAACGAGGTATTGGGTGAATATGCCTGGTACATTATGCCTTATGGCATTCCCTGCATAGCCTTTTATCAGTTCGATGGTTTGAATTATATCCTTGAATCAAAAATAATGAATGTATCAATGGGGGATCCTGGGCACATTGGACCTGGTCACACAATTGCAATAGCCGACGCAAATAATGATGGAATCAACGAGGTCATCTTTGCAGGTCGAGTGAATGGCACAAATGGCTGCTATGCCTATCAATGGAATGGGGTCAATTATTCACAAATTGCCAATGTCACTGGTTCCTATATTGAAATTGCTGTTGGCGACGGTGATTCCGATGGAAACAATGAAACATATGCAATCGCCGCTTCTGTCATAGATGTGTTCGAATTAGTTGGTGGAAGCTTCATTTTGGAGAATAGCTGGTCATTGCCCGATACTGCATCCTATGTGAGTGTCGCTGACTCAGATGACGACTCTAATCCTGAGATTATCGTCGCGACAGGTGATTTAGACATCGCCGTTTATCAATGGAACGGTTCGGGTTATCAGGATGATGGCATCGGGATAGGGCCTTCAGGGTTTTCCTCGCATGGGATGGGGGTCGGCGACCAAGACGGAGACGGCATCCCCGAAGTAATGAGGGTCGATTACTGGAATACAATCACTGTATTCGGCTGGAACGGCAGCGACTATTCCATCGAATGGTCAGGTTCATCGAATCCATGGGGGGATTTAGTCGGTTATGGGACGGTCGGGGATCCTGACAACGATGGGATATCGGAGATCCTGGTGGGGCACGCGAATATGGCCGGAGGGCATTCCCTCAGGCTCTTCGAGTTCAACGTCACTGCCGGAGCCTACGAGCTGGGATGGGATTCCGGATGGCTAGATGCATATGTGGTGTCTATTGCTGTCGGGGACGCTAATAACGATGGTCTGAACGAATTGATCACAGGGAGCGGCGCTCATAGCAATATCCGTATCTTCTCGACCCCCTTCATCAACACGCCTCCAGTTGCGATTTTTTCCATCACACCGGCAATTGGTGCGCTCGAGACGAATTATACATTTGACGCACGCAGCTCGTATGATAATCAGACACCAAGAAATGATCTGATGATCCGCTGGGACTGGCAGAACGATGGCCTTTGGGACACCGCGTGGTCCATCACGAAGACCGCATGGCATTCGTATCCCGCTATTGGGAATTACACCGTTCGACTCGAGGTCAAGGATTCATTTGGTGTGACATCAAATACGACCCATACCCTATCTGTCGCTAAAGACATTATGCCGCCTGTTACTGACATCCATCTCAGTGGGGTCAAGGGGAAGGGATGGTACAGGACATCCGTATCCGTATCATTCTCCGCGAGTGATGATCTGAGCGGAGCCGATTGGACAAAGTATCGGATCAATGGTTCGGCTTGGGCCAGATTCTCCTCCGCATTCTCGATTATTGGGAACGGAAATCATACAGTCGATTACTATTCGTGTGACCGGGCGAACAACTCGGAGACGCCTAAATCGACGATCGTGAGAATTGACACGATAGAACCGATAATTATCGGTACAACCGTCCGAGTCGAGCTCAGTGAGAATCGGAGCCTCTACGACGCAATCATCTCTTGGAATGCGTCCGACTCGCTGTCCGGCATTGACCATTACGAAATCAGTGTCGATGGCGGCTTATTCGTTTCATTGGGAATCTCGAATAAGACCACTCTATTCAATCTCACTGCAACGGTAGAAGGCAATCATGCATTCGGCAACCATACAGTGATCATAAGGGCAATCGACAAGGCTGGCAACACGGCCGATATCACAGTCACCCCTGGTTTCGATGTCAAAGGCGATTTAAACTTTATGGGTATCGGTTTGGTACTGCCATTACTCATAATCGCGCTTGTGGCGATTGGAACGATTCTCTTCTTGATCCTGTCGAAACGGAATAAGGGCGAAGACAGACCTCCGAAGGAAGCAAGGAAATGATAAAGGAGAATTGGGAATTGAGGCTCACGCTGTCCTTTATTTTTCCCACTTTGATGGCACTCGGGCAAGCTCCATTTCCGCCAAGAATCCAGAAGAGACTCGACGAGATAGAAATAAAAAGATCTCAAGGAGACGATAGTCTTGTGGTTGATACCATGTAGGAGAATAAGCGGATTCGTCTGTTCGGCTTTCTCCTGTTTATTTTTCTGGCGGCTTTACCCATCCTCTTTTTCGCAATCTATTCGATTCTTCATCTCGGCCCGAATTATTATCCCGTAGCGTTTGTGATATTCCTGCTGGCAATTCTGGTTGTAATATTCTTCGCCAAGAGATGATCGTCCAAAACGGATGGAAAGTATTAAGAACGGTTCTCCCATTGAAGGCGCGGTTACGATATGGAACTCAAACTTCTCAAGAAGCAGAAGGACATCATCCAGCTAGAGATCATCGGAGCCGATGACACTCTGCTCTTTCCTCTCGTCCATCAACTGCTGAAGGATGAAAACGTCGAGGACTGTTCTTACGTCTCGGGCCATCCGAAGCTGGACAACCCAACGCTCACCGTCAAGGTCAAGGACGGGAAGCCGCAGTCCGCGCTGAAGAAGGCCGCGAAGGCTCTCGCGTCAGAGTTCGCTGCCACAAGCGAGCTTATCGCGAAGAAGCTCGGCTGAGGGGTTACTGGAACCCCCTTATGAAGCAAGGCGCATCCGATGACTGTACCTGAGGAAGATATCGGCATCTCGGTCTACTGGACTAAAGACATTCCGGGCATCGGGGGGAGGCTGAAGATCCTCCCAGAGGATTTTATCGTAGAAGAGAGGAGCCTTTTCCCGCCAGAGGACCCCGAAGGAAGCATAACGGTGGCCGTCGTGCGGCACACCAACTGGGAGATGAACAGGCTGGTGCGACGGCTCGGGACGAACCTCCGGATAGGGAGGAACAGGATCGCCTTCGCTGGAACGAAGGACAAGCGGTCAATCTCGACCCAGTTGATGACCTTCCAGGCTCCGATGGAGCAGGTCTCATCTGTAACGATCCCAGACGTCGAATTCCTGAAGCTCTACAGGTCGAGGAGCGAGACAAGGCTGGGCGCGCTCCTCGGGAATGATTTCAAGATATTGGTCAGGGAAATAGAGAAGGACGACGCAGATGCGCGCTTGGAAAAGATATCCTCGGAGATCAGGAAGCTGGGCGGGTTCCCGAACTTCTTCGGGGTGCAGCGGTTCGGGGTGACGAGGCCGATAACGCACCTGATCGGCAAGGCGATGGTGAAAGGCGATTTCGAGGACGCCGTGATGCTCTACGTCGGCGAGGAGACGGAGTTCGAGCACGAGGACTGCAGGGATGCCAGGAAGTTCATCGTCGAGACAAAGGATTTCACGAAAGCGCTGGAGGTATTTCCACCGACGCTCACGTTCGAGAGGATGATGATAGGGCACCTGTCGAGGAACCCGGGGGATTTCCCCGGCGCGATCAAGACGCTTCCGAGGAACCTCGTCATGATGTTCGTGCACGCATACCAGTCATACCTTTTCAACCGGATACTGAGCCTGCGGATACAGGCCGGGCTCCCCCTGAACGCGGCGGTCGAAGGGGATGTCATCCTCCCGCTCGACAAGAACGGCTCCCCTGATCACAGGAGATACATCCGGGCTAACGAGGCCAACCTGGAAAGGGTGAACGAGCAAGTGTCGCAAGGGAAAGGGTTCGTCAGCGGGTCCCTCTTCGGCTCGAACCCGGCGCTGGCGGAAGGCGCGATGGGCGACATCGAGAAGAAGGTGGTCGATGCGGAGGCGCTGGATTCGGACGACTTCATCGTCGCCGAGCTCATGCAGGCGTCCTCGAAGGGGATGAGGAGGGAGATCGTCTCGCCGGTCAAAGACCTCCGCTGCGAGATCGTCCAGGACGGCGCCTTCTTCAGCTTCGGCCTCAACAAGGGTTGCTACGCGACGACGCTCCTACGGGAATTCATGAAAAGTCCGATGATCAACTATTGAATCACAGCCTGGAGAAGTCCCTGTCCCCTTTATGCTCCTCCTTCAGAGCACGTTTCTGAGGCTCTTTCCTGGATTCCGGACTGCGGGGCTCCTCCCCCTCCTCATCCTCTTCCTCGTCGGAGAACGGAGCGTCGCACCTCGGGCATCTGTCGGCCCCTCGCAGGCACTCCTTGCAGAGGATCGCCTTGCAGCTCCTGCATCTGGCCACGGCCACTCCGCCGTGGAACAGGCATCGTCTCCCTTCGAGGTTCTCCTTGTCCCTGTCGAGGCCGCCCGCCTCTCCTTCGCCCCCTTCCATCTGCCGGGTGCGCGACACCACGCGGCGTGATCTCGGGCGCCTTGGAGCAGGTTCCTCCTCCGGCTCCTCCTGCAGCTCCCCCCCTTCCGGTTCCTTGCGGTCAGCCATGCGGGTCTTCCTCTTCGGAGCGGGTTCCCGCTGCTCCTCGTCGTCATCCCTGATCGTCCGCTCCTCGGCGTACGCGACCCGGGGCTGCTCCGGCACTCGCGTGCCGAATCCCTCGGTCACTATCGTCTGAAGGTCGACCGTGGGGGTCTCGAACCCGCCTCCCCTAAAGGTCTGGAGGATCGAGACCAGTCGCCTCGATGTCATCACCCCGACGTTCAGGTTGCGGATTATGCCGATGACGTTCTTCTGCGTTTCCGGCAGGTCGAGCGCCTTCCTCAGCAGATGCTCCGTCTGCGGGTCCTCGGTCTTCTCCCTCGGGAAGGACATGGTGCTGACCTTCTGGATGTAGGCGAGGATCCTTTTCGCGGTGGTGATCTTGTATTCGGGAAAGCTCCTGATTATGTCAGCCAGCCTGAGGCCGTGTGCCTCGAGGCTCCGGTCCTCGTAGGAACGCAGGAGTATGTCACGGGACGCCTCCTCGTAGGCGCCGATCTCCTCCTGCGTCAGCTCGGAGACATTCAGATCTACGGGCGATTCGACATATGCCACGACGTCGTCCAGGTATGCGTAGGGGATTCCCGAGATCCTGAAAGCCTCCTCTTTGGTGACCGGTCTGCCGTGGGCGTGCTCGAACTCGAGCACCGCGCGGGCATAGTCTTCGATCCTCAATTGCCTGACCAGGACGTCCGCCTGCTGGAGCCCCTTCTTGGATTTGTCGTCGGACGGGTTCAGAGCAAGCGCGTGCTCGAACGCCCTGAGCGCCGTCTCGGGCTTCTCGAGCCTCAGCAGAGCTGCCCCTTTCAGCTGCCAGCCTTCCGCGCTGTTCGGATCGATGCCGATCGCCCTGTCGTAGGCCTGGACGGCATCATCGTTCAGCCCGAGCGCGTCAAGCGACCGCCCTTTGCCAAGCCAGAGCTTCGAATCCTCGGGCGTGCTCTGAAGGGCACGTTCGTACCCGTCGACCGCCTCCTTGTGCTCGCCGAGCGACGCGTGCAGCTCGCCGATCCTGAGCCAGATGCTCGTATCTGTCGAATCTTCACGGAGGGCCTGCTGGTAGTAGGCGATCGCTTCCCTGGTCCTGGAGAGAAGCTCGCAAGCCCTTCCCATGTTCTTGAAGATGTCCTTCTCACCCTTCTCCTCCTGCAGCGCCTTCTCGTAGCTGGCCAGGGCCTCGTCGGCCCTGTTCATCTTAAGGAGCGCGCTGCCGCGGTACTTGAGCGCGGAATAATTGTGATGGTCAAGCGAGAGAGCCGTGTCGAACGATTTCAGCGCTTCATCCAGCCTGTCCAGGGCGGCCAAGGCCCTCCCCTCGTTCACCCTATACTCAGGCTTGACCTGGCTCTCCTCGATGGCATGGCGGAAGACCTCCAGCGCCTCGTCCGTGCGCCTCATCGAGAGGAGCGCCTTCCCGTAGTTGTTCAGGAGGACGCCGCTCCGCTTGACGTTCAACGCGGCGAGGAAGGTCTCCGCGGCCTGGGCGGGCTTGTTCTCCTTCATGAGGACCTCGCCCTTCCTGTTCGCGACGTCAACGTCCTGCGGGTTGGCGAGGAGTATCTCCTCGTATATCGTGAGCGCCTCCTCGAGCTGGTCCATCCGCTCGCTCGCAAGCGCCATGTTGATCATCGTCTGCCTGTCGCCCGGCATGAATTCGAGGATCTTCGCCCCGATCTTCACGACTCCCTCGTTGTCCTCGAGGGCGATCAGGCAGGATTCCTTGAACTTGAGGATCGCGAGGTCGTCCGGGCGGATCTGGAGCGCGAGGTTGAATGCGTCCAGGGCCTCCTGTGGCTTCCCCAGGGCCAATTGGGCCTTCCCCTTGTCGAACAGCGCGTCCGCGTCTCTCGGGCTCAGGCGAAGGATATCGTTGCAGATCCTCACGATGGCCTCGTTGTCCCCGAGCGCGACGATCGCATCCTTCATCATGCGGAGCGCGTCGAGGGAATCGGGAGAAATCCGGAGGGCAGCCGTCAGCGGTGCCAGCGCTTCCCTTGCCTTGCCCATCCTGAGGAATGTCTCGGCCTGATATATCAGCGGGACGACATCCTGAGGGCGCATCATCGCAACCTTCGAGAAGGCGTCCAGCGCCTCCTGCAGCCGGTCCAACTTCGTGAGCGCCAGACCGAGCTGGAAAGTCGCATCAGAATCGGTCGGGTCCATGTTGATGACCTTGCCGAAGCTCGCGGCGGCCTGCTCGTAGTGCTTCAGCTCCATCAGCGCCAGTCCACGGCCGAAGTGCGCCCCCTTGTCGTTCGGGTCAAGGGATATGCTCTTCTCCAGCGATTTGAGCGCCTCCCCGAAGCGCTTCCTGGCGAGCTCGGCCTCACCGAGGATCCGCCAGAGCCTCGGCTCTTCCCCGTCATGCTTCAGCCCCCGCATAGCCGTCTCTGCGGAATCATCGAAGTTCCCGGCCTTGTAGAACGCGACCGCCAGGTCGAAGGTGATTATCTTGTCGGCCGGGTCGATGGCCAGCGCCAGCTTGAATGATTCGATCGCCCGCTCGAGGTCGTTCATGTGGTCGTACGCGACCGCCTTGTCGAGCAGCGCGTGCTTGTTGTTCGGGTCTATCTTCAGGATCCGGGTGGAGACCTCGATGACGCCCTTGTCGTTGGGCACCATCTTCTGCACCTCCTTGAGGCTGTCCAGTATAGGGACGTTATCGGGCTCCAGCTTCGACGCTTTCTCCAGCGACTTGATCGCGTCGACGTGCCTTCCGAGCTTCATCTGGGCGAGGCCTTTGTCGTGAAGTGCCGACGAGCTCCCTGAGTTCTGCCTGAGGATCTGGTCCGACCAGTCGATGACCTCCTCGTGCCTCCCAAGGTTCTTCGCCGCGTCCTTGAGCTTGACGATGACGCTGATGTTGTCCTTGGAAAGGCGGTGCGCCTCGCGGTAAGAATCGTAAGCCTGGTCGAACTTCCCGAGGTTGAACTGCGCGTCACCTTTGTCGATATGGGAATCCAAATCGTTCGGATCGGCGACCAGTATCCTCGAGCAGACATCGATGACCTCCGCGTGCTTCTCCAAGTGCTGCAGCACGACCTTCTGGTTGCGCAGGATGCCGACATCCGTCGGCGCGATCCCCAGCGCGCGCGCGAACGCCTCCAGCGCGTGCTTGTAGTCTTTCTTCTCGCTGTGCAGCGTGCCCAGCTCGTTCCAGAGATACTTGCTCTTCGGTTCGACGGCCACGCCTTTCTTCAATGCATCGATCGCCTCATCGATCTTTCCTGAATCCCGAAGTATCTTGCTCTTGAACTCCCAGCCCTCCCCGAAGGATGAATCAATAGATAGTACGCGCGCGATCGCCTGCAGCGACTCGTCTCCCCTGCTGTCCTCGAACAGCGCTTTGGCCTTTCCGAGCCAGAGGTCCCTGTCGTCGGGTTTCAGGAGGATCGCCTCCTCGAATACCCTTACCGCATCCGGGTACCTCCTCAGGTGGAGGAACGCCTTCGCCTTGCCTTCCAGCAAAGTCGCTTCTTTCGGATTGAGCTGGATGAGCACGTTGAAGATCTCGACGTCGTTCGGGTCGAGCTTGGACGCCTCGAGGAAGCTCTGGACGGCCGACTCTCGGTCACCCTTGGACTGGAGGATCCTCCCTTTCTCCATCCAGAGGCGCTTTTCCTTTGGAGCGGCCTTGATAGTGACGTCGATCTCTCTGATGGCGTCATCCAGCGCGCCTGCATGTCTAAGGGCCATGGACAGGGAGAACCTCGCATCGGTCAGCCTCGGGTCAAGCTGGACGGCCATCCGCGCTAAGTCGGCGGCCTCCTTGTATTTCTTGAAGGCGATCTCTCTCAAGACGACCTTCGACAAGAGCCCGGAGAACTCTGATTTCATTTTCGAGATATCAGCAATGAATTCACGGATATCTAGAGCCAGGCGATCGAGTTTCTTCTCTACGTTCGGATCAGATGATTGTAAGAGTTGATCAACTTCCGCTAGAGAGCGCTCCATCTTGTCGAAGGCTCTTTTCTCCTTATCCAGCACCGAGCCGAGAAAGCCCATCCCATTACACCAATGATATCCAAAAGAGTGTGCTGGGATAAATTCTTTTACCAGTGGAGCGCCGAGCTGGAAATGATTGTGATTGCCGAGGCATTCTGTGCGATATGCTGATTTGTCAGACAAAGAAGAATCAATTTTTCACTTCATTTTACCAATCGTTCCCTGCAATAATCAGAGAATTTGTTGAGAATATTCTTGTGAAGCCAGTAAGGAAATTATTCAACTAAATATCACACTAAACGACATTTTAGATATGTATAAATAACAGAGGATTCAATATAGCCGCTCGCATCTGACAAAACGTCAGACGCAAAGGATGGGATGACCGTGTGGTCAAAGCGCAAAAAGAACCCGGCCATGTCGACGACTGAGATCATCGAGTGGATGCAGAAGCACACGATAGGTGACCTGAAGGTAATTGCATCCAGGGCAGAAATGAATGGAGAGGACGCAGCCCCGGTGAAGCGCCTTCTCACGGATCTCGAGCAGCTCGAGGCGGAAACGCTTGGAGCAAACGAAATGGGCTCGATTTCCTTGGCAATGGATGAAATGCGCTTTACGCCACGATGAGCGCAGGGAACTCAGCGAAAACTCTGGTGGACAAGGAACGCGGACGGTGAACAAATGAAACCAAAGACAAAGAAAGAAGTGCAGGCATACAGGGGCCATGCGATCGAGAGGTTCGAGATGGACTCGACACCTCTAGAGATCCCAGAGGAGCATGGCACGAGCGCAACATACGAGTGCGGCGTCTCGATACTCGAGGAGAAGGAGGCTGTATAGCCTATCTCGCGATAACGCCATAACCCCCCAAACAAGCAAAACCCCAAAAGTCGGAAGGGACCTGACGGGAACACCTGTAAGAAGTGCAGGTGCCGGGATTTGAACCCGGGCCGTTGGCTCTCTTCCGACCCCCAACACATTCTCCGGAGGCCAGATGGAAGGCCAAAATCCTGACCAGCTAGATTACACCTGCATCTTCAGACACAAAACTGATTGATGCTCAAATAGATTTCCTTATCGGCGTATCGGGTCATAGTACCGGAGGCTGCTGGTTGGTGGCCTGTCTGACCTTGCTCTCCTTCTCGCGCACTGCCGAGAGCCTCTCGATGACCTTCTGGGCGGTCCCCTGATCCGCGGCCTCGTGCAGCACGCCTTCGAGTATGTCCGAGAGTCCAGAGGCACGGCCGAGGAAGTTCTCGAACTTCAGCCGCGCGCTCGTGAAACTATCGAGCTGCTTGACCGCGAACGAGCCATAGGTCTTCT
>Ga0315274_10000836_pt1 | contig 47928 bp, 42 predicted proteins | sample YL17G02_20_MG_FD_203700 | JGI IMG/M metagenome (GOLD analysis project Ga0315274, IMG submission 203700) | Sediment microbial communities from Yellowstone Lake, YNP, Wyoming, USA - YL17G02_20 | ecosystem: Environmental > Aquatic > Freshwater > Lake > Sediment | place: USA: Wyoming | collected... | reverse complement strand
GTTACACGGTTGGTGCGGGCTGGTCAACCAGAACACGCGATACGATTCCGCAATGGAACAAGAAACCGCCATCAAATGGCGCAGCACTGAACTATTTCGACGGCAAGCTCTATCTCTTAAAAGGTAACAAGACCCGACAATTCTGGTGCTACATACCTGGCGCAGACGACGAAGCGATGATATCACGGACACCGATTACAACATCTACCGTAATGACGGAAAAGACCACGACCTCGAATAGATTTACCTTTGAAGTTACCCCGAATCCGTTCACCAAGTTGACCACGATTCGCTATACCGTGCCAGTTTCTGGAAAGGTTACCCTCAAGCTCTACAACACAACCGGTCGATTAGTTGAGAATATCTACGAAGGACAACTGAATGCTGGTTCTTACACGATGAGACTTAGCGCTAATACGTTAGCCAAAGGCATCTACTTCTTGAAATACGAGACTTCAACCGATGCGAAAGAGCTAAAACTGATTGTCGAATAATCAGTATATAAAAATTAGACCCCGCCTTTAACATAACATGTAAGGGTGGGACAAGCCAAGGGGGCGGAAACGCCCCCTTGTTGTTTTATCGGGTTTTGAGGGGTCGCACCCCTCAAAAGTCGTATACAATTCCTAAATATATGGGGGATAGGGGGAGCCATACCCCCCTCCCTATCAAAGGGCAGGTGGGCGATATTTAAAGGTAGGCTGTCACTCATTATTTTATGAAGGAGATATTGTGAGCAATGAGATATTTAATACTCTGCCAAACCGACTTTCAATTAAGTTGTATTTTAGGAAACCGGTAATGAGGCATCGCAGGAGATTGTATAGAAGCATCCAAGCAGATAAGAAGTTTGAGGGGTCGCACCCCTCAAATTAGAGTTGGTTGACATTGTGATAAAATCGGTTAAAATTATAGATAAATAAATGAAAATTTTGGTTATTAATCCGGGTGGGTCATCAACGAAAATTGCCATCTTTGCGGTGGATTCAAAGATAAAAAGATTGAAAGATTACAAGATTAAACAGGAATTCGAGACCGTCATCAGGCATCCGATTGAAGTATTGAAGCGATTTCACAACGTGCGCGACCAATTAGAGTATCGCAAGAATTTAATAGTAGAAGCAGTTGGTAAAAGACCCTTTGATGCGATCGTGACCCGAGGTGGTCCGTTAAAACCGTTAAAGAGCGGAACATATCGGATTACCAAAAAGGTTGTTGATGATATTACAAAAGGTCGTATTCAAAGTATGCATCCTTCGTTATTAGGACCTTTGATTGCATACAAAATGATGAGGGGTCGCACCCCTCAGACGGCGTTTTTTGTTGACCCGGAATCGGTCGATGAGTTTTCTTCTTTAGCTCGAATCTCTGGCTTGCCGGAAATACCGAGAAAATCGTTGTCGCACTTCTTAAACACCAATGCAGTAATTCGAAAAGCGGCTAAGAAATTAGGGACACGAGTAAATCAATGTAATTTTATCATCGCCCACTTAGGCAGCGGTATTACGGTTGCCGCAAAAGAGAAAGGCAAACAGATTGATGCGAACAATGCTAATGAAGACGGTCCGTTTTCACCGCAACGCAGCGGTTCGCTGCCATTGGCCGGCGTAATTGATATGTGTTATAGCCATAAATACAACAAACAGGAAATGCTTGATAAAATTCAGCGGCAGGGTGGGCTAGTAGCTTACCTCGGTACCGATGATATTAAAGAAATCGAGAAGCGTATTAAAAATGGTGACAAACAGGCAGATTTAATTTATAATGCGATGATTTACCAGATTGCTAAAGAAATTGGTTCGATGTATGTTGCATTAAAAGGCAAGGTCACTGCGATAATTATTACCGGTGGCATTGCTTATCAGAAGCAATTGGTTAATAAATTAAAGTCATGGATTCATTTTATGCGCCCCGCCCCTCCTTTGTCACGTAAGGTTAATAGTAAATTAGCGTCAGGTAATATTAAGAAGGGCGGGGTGAATATCCCGATATTAGCTTTTCCTGGCGAAGAAGAGATGACCGCCTTAGCCGAAGGCGCAATAAGAGTTTTGTTAAAAAAAGAGAAATTACAAATTTATTAGAACACGAATGTCACTAATATACGAATTACACAAATATGATTCAAAATTTTCATTCGTGGCATTAGGGAATTCGTGTTATTCGTGTTCAAAATTAATTACTTTAAAGGAGCAAATTTATGGACAAACAATTACTTTCGGGTGATGAAGCGATTGCCCGAGGTGCCTGGGAAGCTGGTTGCAAAGTTGCTGCCGCTTATCCCGGCACACCCGCGACTCAAATCTTAGAGAATCTTGTTAATTATAAAGAGGTTTATTGCGAATGGTCAACTAATGAGAAAGTCGCTTTAGAAGTTGCCCTGGGCGCAGCATTAGCAGGGGTGCGTTCATTATGCGCAATGAAACACGTTGGTTTGAACGTTGCGGCGGATCCGTTATTTTCTTCAGCATATATCGGAGTACGTGGAGGATTGGTAATCGTTACTGCCGATGACCCTGGTCTCCATTCATCGCAAAATGAACAGGATAACCGCTATTACGGAATGTTTGCTAAAATTCCGGTGCTGACACCATCAGACAGTCAGGAAGCAAAAGATTTTACCAAACTTGCATTCGAGCTTTCGGAAAAATATGATGTGCCGGTAATCTTAAGAATAACAACTCGTATTGCCCACTCGAAAACGATTGTCGGATTAGAAGAGCGGAAAGAAGTCGAAGATAAAGGTTATGTGAAAGATATCACTAAAACAAATCTTTTACCCCAGTTTGCCCGCGCACGACATGTTTCCTTAGAAGAGAGAATGAAGAAATTAGAGGAATACAGTAATACCACACCGGTTAATCAGATTATTGAAGGCAAGAAGAATTTCGGTGTGATTGCGGATGGGGTTGCTTACCAGTATGCCCGCGAAATATTTCCTAAAGCATCGTTCTTAAAACTCGGCATGGTTTGGCCGTTTCCAAAAGATTTGGTAAAAAAATTCAGCCAAGGCAAAAAGCATCTCTATGTTATCGAAGAGGTCGACCCGTTCTTAGAAACTTTAATAAAATCATTAGGTATAAAAGTCATTGGTAAGGATAAATTACCGTTGGTTGAAGAACTAAATCCACGGATTGTGAGAAATTCATTGACCGAGCCGTGCGTCGCCAAAGGCTATGCCGGCGGCGCGAAGACAACATCATTTACACCCGAAGCAGGATTACCACCGCGACCACCGGCACTTTGTCCGGGCTGCCCACATGCCGGACTGTTCTATTTGTTACAGAGAAAAGACATTATTATTACCGGCGATATTGGTTGTTATACCCTTGGCTCATATCCTCCGCATAATACGATGGATACCTGTGTCTGTATGGGCGGTTCGATAACAATCGCCCACGGCATCGAAAAGGCATTACATAATGGTAAACCCCGCACCAATTTTTCGCATGATGATAATGGAATAAACCGAGCAGATTTTACGCTCGATTCGAGTAAATTGGGGCGGGATAAACGCGTCGTTTCAATTATTGGGGATTCGACATTCTTTCATATGGGAATGCCCGGTTTAGTTAATGCCGTTTATAATAAAGGGAATCAGATTTTAGTCATTGTTGATAATAGAACAACCGGCATGACTGGTCATCAAGACCATCCTGGAACCGGCAAGACTCTGATGGGCGAAGAGACCAAAATGCTCAAAACCGAAGATGTCGCAAAAGCGTGTGGAATTGATAAAGTATATGTACTTGACCCATATAAAATCAAAGAGAACCGAGCGCTAATCCGACAAATTCTTACTGAACCAGGACCGGCCGTCATCGTTTCTAAACAGGCGTGTGTATTACTAGTTCCTCGCAAATCAGCAAAACAAGTTATTCCTGATAAGTGCAATGGTTGCAAATTATGTATGTCCTTAGGATGTCCGGCAATGAGTTTTGTTGATGATAAGGTCGTTATTAACAGCGCATTCTGCGTTGGTTGTGCAATGTGTTGTGAGCTCTGTGCTAAAGAGGCGATTGTGTAAATGGAACACGAATTTCACGAATTGACAAATGACACGAATAAATGGAAAATAATTAATTTGTGTAATTCGTATTATTCGTGTTTATTCGTGGTTAAAAAATAAATAGGAGAAATAATGAAATCGAAGACAATTAATATTGTAACTTGTGGTGTGGGAGGACAGGGAGTTTTATTATTTACGGATATCTTAGCCGATGTCGCAATGCAGGCAGGGCTGGACGTTAAAAAGAGTGAAGTTCACGGCATGGCGCAACGTGGCGGGAGCGTGGTCAGCCAGCTTCGGTTTGGTGAACGTGTCTTCTCGCCTTTAATTGAAGAAACGACCGCTGATTTTATTGTCGGATTTGAGATATTAGAGACATTACGATATATCCATTTCTTATCGGAAAAAGGCAGGGTATTGGTTGATACTTTAGAAATTTCGCCGATGCCAGTCTTAACCGGTGCGGCAGAGTACCCAAAAGACGTGATAGAACGAATCAAAGCACGAGCTTCAAAAGTCTATGTCGTGAATGCTTATAATAAAGCCAAGGAACTTGGCGAAACCCGCACTCAGAACGTGGTTATGCTTGGTGCCGCTTCGCGGTTCTTAAAATTTCCGTACGAGTTATATAAAGCAGCAATTGAAAAAAATGTCAAAGCAAAGTTTGTCGAATTAAACCTGAAAGCATTTGAGCAGGGAAGGAAACTGGTAAAAAAGTAGGTAAATTATGAGAAAAACGGTTGGTTTTTTAATGTGTTTATACTGCGTATTTTTTCTTGTTAAACCGTCTGTCGCTTCGGCGCAGAATCTGATTTTAAACTCAAGCTTTGAATTATGGCTTGACAGTCTCGGGGTTCGGATGCCGTTTGGTTGGTACACGTCAGAGGCAAGTGATTCTGGTTCAGCAGTCCGCACCACTGATATGCATTCAGGGATTTATGCTTTACAATTAACGGGCAGTGATACCCTTGCTTATGCGATGACGATTACTTATTGCCAAGCTGGTCACAATTATTATTTTTCGGGCTGGGCTAAATCACCCTCATTTATTGCCGGCTCGTTTATCATCACCTGGCTTAAATTATCGCAACAGCCGATAATGGACCCGGTTATAATTCCAATTTTATTACATACTAGTTATCATAATTTTACCCAAATCGTTCAAGCACCGGACAGTGCGATTTTAGTAAATGTCGATGTTGTTGCCCTGCCGGGCGTAACGCTTTTTGCCGATGATGTTACTCTAAGAGATACGGTCTTAACCGGAGTTGAGGAATATCGCTATCCGCTTTCCGCCGACCGCCGACCGCTAAAGCTTTTTCCGAATCCGGCAAAATCAGTGCTAAATATTGAGTGCCCAAATAAAGTAAATCAAATAGAATTGTTTGATATTACTGGTAAAATACTGCAAAATATAAACCATCCAGAAATGCGGAATCGGACAATTGATGTCAGCGGTCTTAAAGACGGAATCTATTTTATAAAACTAACGACTGGTGACAAAAAGATAGTTGAGAAATTTATCGTCCAGCGATAATCTTGAAAACCACGAAAACATTTAACCACGAATAACACTAATTGACGCTAGCGCGGCGAGGCGTAGCCCATGCCACGAATAATTGATTGAAGTTGAAAAAATCTTTTATTCGTGCCATTTGCTGAATTCGTGCAATTCGTGGTAAAACGACTTTTGCAGAACTCATAAGAATTTACGCGGGTTTTCTTGCTACAATCATAATTCTTAAAGTAGTATCATCTGCCGTCAATAAACTCGGGTGAGAATAAAACTCAATATTAACAAACCCAACCGATTCTAAAATACTTTTAAGTTCGGTTTGGGAATAAGCACGTTCTTTATGAATTTCCTGAAAAGCCCTGCCGTCAGGCGTAAAAACAGTCAGTTTTAAAGTTGAAATTCGAGTGTTCGGGTCATAAGAATTCTGCCATATCGAAGAGATGTTTCCGATTTTTCGTGGAGTTTCCCGATTACCCCAGAAAATTGCCAAACAATATTCGCTATTCATATCAAAAGTAAAAACACCAGACGGTTTTAAACTATTCGCGACACAGCTAAAGCAAGAAGCAAGGTCTTGTTCGGTTAATAGATAATTTATGCTGTCATAAAAACTTACCGCAACATCAACTTTTTCAGGCAGAGAAAAATTACGAATATTAGAATGAATGAGCTGTATATTATACTTAGAATTGGATAATTTTTGCTTAAACATTTCCAGCATGTTTTGAGAATTGTCAACCCCGATGATGCGATAACCTTTTTGAGCAAGAAGTAAAGAGGGAATACCAGTACCGCATGCGACATCAAGAATTGTCCGAGGCGAAAGTTTATGCTCCTTGAAAATTTTGATAATATACTCAACCCAGACAGGATAGTTGACTAATCTAAGCATAAACTGGTCGTAATACTGAGCAAAATTCTCGAACGGAACACTCGTCGGTTCTTCACGCATTATTGGAAGTAAATATAGCGGGATGAACCAGTCGTGTCAACCCCGTCCTTCCTTTTGCAGTTAATATTGGAATAGTCTTGTTGTTGCTTCAAATTTATTATATCTGATTTTATTAGTTATGAAGGGTGGGGTTGACTTTATAATTATTTGCCGGTAAGATAAATAAATTATGTTATTTACCCGCGCACCTTTTTTTGAGACGAAAAAGATAGTATAGAAAATTATGAGAATACCATTATTTAATAAGATAAAAGGTGCGGGGTTTAGAAGGGAGAAAAAAATGTCAGAAGAAATGAAACCGCAACAACAGATTAATGTTGAAATTGGCGAAAAGGAAGCGGAAGGGATTTTTTCTAATTTTGTTTTGATTGCGCACTCGTCTTCGGAATTTATTATCGATTTTGCAAGACTTTTACCTGGCTTGCCCAAAGCAAAAGTATTTGCCCGAATATTAATGACACCACAACACGCGCTATTGTTACGTAACGCCATGGAAGACAATATAAAAAAGTTTGAAGACCGCTTCGGTAAAATCAGATTAGTATCAAGAGAAGACGAGGCAAAAGGGTTTGGCTTTACGGGCGGAGATAAGCATTAGACAAACAAAAGTCATCCTCAACCGGCTTTCTGATTTAGTAAAGAAATATAACACGCGAATTTTTATTGTCGGCGGACCAGTCCGTGATATGTTAATGACTAAAAAAAAATTACCGGTTATCGAGCAAGATTTAGATATTGCGGTGGAAGATAATTATCAAAATATCGGAGAAAATTTAGCAAAAGGATTAAGTGCAAAAGTCATTCGCTACCCACAATTTATGACAATGACTTTACAATTGAAAGACAGCGGGCATATCGATATTGCCCAAACACGAAAAGAGGAATATCTTAAACCAGCCATGTTGCCGGTTGTGAAACCAGCAACGATTCAAGATGACTTGAAGCGCCGAGACTTTACAATCAATGCGATGGCATTAGAAATTACCGGAAAAATGCCATATTCAATCATCGACCCGTATAATGGCAGAAAAGACTTAAAGGATAAAGTTATTCGCATCTTGCACAAGCAAAGTTTTATTGATGACCCAACTCGGATTTTTCGAGCAATCAGATTTTCCTTGAGATTTGGATTTAAAATCGAAAAAGAAACACAAACGCTTATGAAAAAAGCAATTAGCACTAACCTGCTTAAATTGCTTTCCGGCGAACGAATTATATATGAACTTAAGATGATATTTGCCGAGAAAAAAGATGCCGCCATTATCAAGGAATTACAGAAATGGGGGATTATAAAAAATATCTTTGGCAAACAATTACCAACAAGATATTTCACCGAAAACAAGAAAATCCCGAGCGATAAAAAATTAATACATTTCTTTTCGTATATGCCAGAATCGATATGGTCTAAGTATCCGTTATCGAAAGACGTTACCCAAAGTGCCAAACAACTGAAACAATTTCCCAAATATCGATATCGGCTAATAAATGCCAATAAACCAAGTCAGGTCTATACAATTTTAAAAGTCTTTAACAAAACAACATTGGATGTATTAATCTATTTTGAAAAAGAACTAATTAAAACTAAGATAAAAAATTATCTTAATAAATTGACCAAGTGTAAAATATATACAACCGGCGACATCCTAAAATCACTAAATATAAAACCAGGACCCGAGTATTCAAAAATTATGAACGAGCTACTTATGAAAAAAATTGATGGCGGACTCAAAACAAAGAACGATGAAATTAATTATCTAAGAAAATATTTACGCAATGACTAATTGGACATCAATAATCTTATCCGCGCCGGCGATTTTATTTTGCCTGACGATTCACGAATATGCGCACGGATTGATTGCCTTAAAGTTAGGTGACCCAACTGCCAAACATGCCGGGCGGCTGACTTTAAATCCGTTAAAACATTTAGATGTAATCGGCACGATTTGCCTTTTCTTATTTAGATTAGGCTGGGCAAAGCCAGTACCAATCAATCCAACTTATTTCCGAAATCCCCGTCGCGATATTCTATTGTCGTCATTAGCCGGACCGGCGGCAAATTTTGTCTCGGCAATTGTGTTCGGCATTATTATTAGATTTATTAACCTGCCTATGTCTGGCAATAATTTTTTTGCCGTCATATTTATTATGTTTTTCTATTTTAACTTAGTATTGGGAGTGTTCAATTTAATTCCAATACCACCCCTTGACGGGTCAAAGATTCTCTATTATCTTTTACCGCAGAGAGCGGCTTATGGTTATGCACAGCTGGAACGTTACGGACTTTTTATCCTGTTAGGAATAATTATGTTAGGTGAATTGACCGGGGTATCCTTTTTCGGTTCAATCATCACCCCGGTTTTGCGGTTTTTCTCTATCGCGATTATCGGACATCAGATATTATGAGCCCAAAATCAAGAGCCAATAAACCAAAAGGCAAGATAATTGTCAATATTGTTGTTTTATGTATTGCCGCAATATTACTGATAAGTTTCTTTTCGTATCATTTTGAAAAGAGCCGAGCAATCGGATTAGTTGACACTTATTTTAATTATTGGTTCCTTTACTGGCTCGGTTATTGTGCCTATATCATTCCAATATTACTAATTGTTTTCTCATTGGGACAACTGGGTTGGGGACAGCTTAAACGATACACCGGCATAATAATTTTATGGCTTTTTGGAATTTTCTTATTTAGCAGCAATTTGTCATTTGCGGTAGGCTTAACCACCGAGCTGAAAAATTACGGAGGTTTGTTCGGTCGATGGTTTAGTAAAACCTCGTTTACCTATTTAGGGTTTCTATTAACTTTCTTTATTCCCGGTTTTTTATTTTATGGTCTAATACCGTTTATCCGCGAAAGGGACGAAGAACGTCCACATTTACGCTATAGTCTTTATACTTTTCTTTTGATTATTTTACTGCAAATGACCATCTCGTTTATTTTACCCAATAGCCACTGGCGAGCGTTTGATGGTAAAGATTTACTGGTTGCGGGCACGATTATAAAAGGGATAATGAAAGGCATTCATTATCTAATTGGACGGTGGGGAACATTGGTCGTTCTTGTCTGTATCTGGACGATTTTAATACTACTCTTTGCTCACCTGTTCTTGGTATTCAAAACGATTGGAGATTTCTTTAAGAGATTATTTATTAATATTTATAAAGGGTTAGTCAAATTTTTTGGCTGGGTATATCAGGGTATAGCGGGACTATTTCCCGGAAAGCGAATCGTGAGAAGAGGGCGCGAGTATATTCCGGCGGCGCCTCCAACAAAACAAGAGCCGATAGAAGTAAAAGTGCAAGAAGAACTGGAATTCGAGACCGAGGCTAAAAAAGAAAAAGGCGAGGCAAAACTAAAAGTAAAATCTCTAACACCAGTTCGGTTTGACGAGCAGGATTTCCAAAACGAATTCTTGTCCTGTTTAGATGTTCCGCCGCAAGAAAAAACAGAAGTTGACGAAAAAGCATTAGAACAGGAAGCGAGCGTACTACTTGATAAGCTAAAGGAATTTGGTATCGAAGGCAAGGTTACCGAAATTCTTACCGGACCGATGATTACCCGGTTCGAGTTAGAACCCGCACCGGGCGTCAAAATTTCAAGCATTGAAAGCTTAACCGACGACTTAGCGCTCTCATTAAAAGCGGAACGCATCAGAATTTTGGCACCAATTCCGGGTAAGGCAGTGGTTGGCATTGAAGTTCCCAATAAATACCGACGGGTAGTTTATCTCAGAGATATCATTACAACCGATGAATATACCTCAAAAACATCGCCGCTAACATTTGCTTTGGGTGAGACAATCACTGGTGAATCATACGCGGCAGACCTACGCGAGATGCCCCACGTTCTAATTGCCGGCACAACCGGTTCTGGCAAGAGTGTCTGTATTAACACAATGATTTCATCGATAATCTTCCGCTCTTCATATGACGATGTGCGATTCTTAACGATTGACCCCAAGCAATTGGAATTACCGGTTTATAATTCCATACCACATCTTTTAAACCCGACCACAATTGACCCACGGCACGCAATCAAAGAACTGGATAGAATTATCGCGATAATGGAAGCGCGCTATGGTATATTTGCGGGATTAGGTGTAAGAGACATCGCTGGTTATAATCAGGTTGCGTCTAAAGAAGGATTAGAGAAAAAACCTTACATCGTTGTAATTATTGACGAGCTGGCCGATTTGATGATTCGGGCACCAACTGAGATTGAAGAGAAGATAACAAGGTTGGCGCAGATGTCACGAGCGGTCGGGATTCATCTTGTACTTGCGACTCAGCGTCCGTCCGTCGATGTTATTACCGGACTCATTAAAGCTAATTTCCCGTGCCGGATTGCATTTCAGGTCGCGTCCAAAACCGACTCGCGCACGATTCTGGATATGAACGGAGCTGAGGCTTTATTAGGTCGTGGCGATATGTTATTCTTACCGCCTGGGAAAGGTGAACCGATTCGATTGCACTGCGCATTTGTTTCGGCTCAGGCAACCAGACGGATCGTTGATTTATGGACACGACGATATCTTACCGAACGACTGACCGGATTAGTGCCAAACCCAGCCGAAATTGCACAGGCAATCGTTGCGAAACAAGTGGCGGATGTTTTAATCGACCGGGAAAAAGCATCGCTCAAGCGCAAACAAGAGATTTTTTATTCGGTTATCTCAGAAGATATTGCCGAACAACTGTGGCAACAAGAATATCATAAACCCCTGTCCGAAGAGATCGATATGCCCAAAATATCCAAAACCGAAACCGCGGGTGCCGAACGAGAGATTGACGAACTATTTGACCAGGCGGCAAGAATTGTGTTTAGACACCGCGAAGCATCGGTTTCAATGCTTCAGCGACGCTTAGATATTGGCTGGGCAAGAGCGGGTCGGATTATTGACCAGTTAGAACAACTTGGCATTGTCGGACCATACGTTGGGTCAAAATCCAGAAAAGTAGTCGTACAAAGTGAAGAAGAATTGGAAACAATTCTTGCCGTGCTAAAAAAAGGACCGCCAACGCCACCACCAAATAATTAAAGGTTCGCACCCCTCAAATTAAACTTTAGCCACGGATAAATCCAGAGAAAGATTTTACCACGAATGGACACGAATGATACTAATAACACGAATAAAATCCTCTCCCTTGACAGGTTACGCGAAGCGTAAATGGAGCAAGGTGAGGGTGGTTGGTTATAATTTGCCAATCTTTGAATCTTCTAATCTTTGAATCTTATAATCCCCCGTGTGCCTGACCTTCTTGGTTACCAAGCAGATAACCTACCCCCTAACCCCCCGGCTCACCTACTTGGTCACCTACTATATCACCTAACCCATTATCCAGTAGGTCACTTACCCGATTACCTGCTAGATTATCTACTAGGTTACCAAGTAGATTACCTACTATATTACTTAGTAGGTTACCTACTGGGTCAAGCTGACCCTTGACTCAGAAATTTTGGGAATCTAAAGAGAACCGCTCCGATGTTATTGAAAGGATTTTTTTGTTAAAGGTATAATTTTTACGTAAAAATCGTGAGTATAATTATAACTCCGCTGTTTTTTTGTCTTGAATGATATTGTATATTTTTAGTATTCGAATTATTTGCAGTAAGATGGAATCATATCTACCTTTTCTATCTATTTTTCTAATTAAGTCTGTAATTATATCCTCAAAATATACAACTTCTATGTTATTTTCTCTAAAAAACTTTTCGTGAATGGTTCTTTTCTTTTTGCTCTTCCCTAAGAATATTATAGATGTTATTAGTATTTTTGAATATTTTTTATTCCCAATTATACCTTTAATTTTTTCTATACGTTCTTTTCTTGTTAGTTGCTTTAAAAGTCGATTCATCATTTCTTTATCTGCTGTTGCTATTGTATAGACAGAACGCCATTTAATTTCGTAATCGTAATAATTTCCTTTATTATCAACTGCAAGAATATCGATATTACTATAATTGCTTCCTCCCTTCTTGCCATACACCTTGAAGTTAATATCATCAATCGTAAAATGATTTTTGCAAAGATGAAGCCACTCTTTTACTATTTCCTCGTTAACATTCATCTTATAAAAACCTTTATTTGTTTTTCTTCATCCAAATATATGTTTAAGGAACCGCAAAATTACACGATGTGTTTTGACTTCCACTCGCCGCGCTATATTACTAACTATTGTACCCTTTAACCAGTCATAAGCATACAGACCGTCTCCAATGATAGATGCGACCGCTATAATTACAATAAGTGCTGTATTGATTCTTATAATAGAGACAAGTCCGAGGATAGACGTTACAATACCACACACCATTGGCAAGGCTAGCAATATTCTGAGCGATATAGATATGCCTCTAGCAATTCCACGAGATATCGAGGCTTTCTTGAGTAATCTCACTATATCATGTCTCTGTTTCTTTTGAAGTTCAGCACTAACTATTTCTAGGCTGCTTGATAAAACTGCTGCTTTATTTTCTGCTTCGCTGACTAATACTTGTGCTTTTGTTCGTTCCTCTTCTCTAATATGTTCCTTAACAGCATTAAGGATATCTGGTATGGATGATGACTTAAACTCGGCGTCGTCTCCTAAAGTATGTTCCATAAGTTCCTCACGTGCATGCAATGAATAGCGTAATAGATAATAATCATCATCTGTAATTGTAGAATCTTGTCTGAGCTTTTTAATGTCTGCTATATATTTATACCATAAACTTTCATTTGGATTAAGCCAAGTTATACAACTGCACATCAAACGCTGTCTTGGTAAGTCTTTTGCTTGATCGGGACCCTTAAGCCACAGAAGATTTGTTAGAAAAGCATCCGTTAGACAGAGAGGAATTTTATCACTCATGTTTGTATTGAAAAATTTGGATGCAGCTAGTATAACTCCTTTGCTAGTGGTCACAAAAAACGCGGGGCACTTTTCGAACTCGTGATAATATTTACCCTCTCGAAGGCGGTATATAGCAGTTATAGATTCAAGATCCTTTCGTCTTCCCTCGGGACGTAAGAGTGATAGTTCTTCATCTAGGAGTTTCTGAAGTTTTACTTCATCGACACCAAACTTATCGTATCCTCCCGGGACAGAATCGCTTTGTATGTTTTTGTCTGAAAGGGTTTTTGAAAGCTTTGCGTTTATTAATAATGCAGTACTTGGTGTATATCCGTGAGATATGAGGTAATCCCACACTTCTCCGTATCCTTCGTCAGTATCGGTTAAAGCAGATCGGTTAGCGATAGCTTCTAATATCTCGTGGATTTCATTGACCGTATGCGAAAAAACCCTTAGATTCCCTTGTTTCTGATATATCATATCGACAAGTTCTTGGCATGCTGGTTGCATACCAATATCTTGTAACCCAATAAGTCGTAATAAGAACTTTGTATCTAAATAGAAATTTGTACGTTCGAATTTACGCATAATAGAATTTGGGTTGGGAAAGACAATTGCGCAAGCGAGCATGTGTCCTTTTACAACTGTTTCTAAAGCCTCTGCCGATGGTCCTCCTTTTTGCATTGATTCATGAACATAAGAACTGACAAGAAATCGTGAATTCTTTGGGGACTTACCTATAGCAGGGAAAATCGAACCCTCAGAACTAGAAATTAATATATCTGTATCATGTACTTCCAAGAAATTAAGCAAAGCTTCTTCGGCTTCTGAGGTGGTCCAAGTAATCTGAAACGTATCTTTGCAATATGATATAAGTTCACTAATAATAGAAGAAACCAATAATTTAGATGATTCGATATTCTTTAATTGTTTTGATTCATAACTCCCCGGTTGTCGTATGTATAATCCATATTCCTTGCGAAGCAATCCTTCTTTTGCAATCCTCGATAATATTAAATTAAGAGCGGCTTGTGGTACTCGTATGCCACATTGATTTTGCATGGCGGTTTGAACCTCTGGAATGACAACTTGTGTTCCTGCTTCATATGTCCCTATAATATCAAGTGCAAAAGGAACGAAGTTATCTATGTAATCTTTTCTACGTATATCCCAGTTTACTTTAAGAATAGCGAGACTTGTTACAGCGCGACTAACAGCGGTGGGAAAACTCATAGGGACGACTCTCTTTTTGCAAAATCACAGTATTCTTTATTCATATCTATATCCTCTTTGCAAATCATAACTACAGAATGGTTTAGTGTCAATAACTAATCTTGAATGTTATGATGAAATTATTATAATCTACATCAAATGTTGCATTATCGACCGATTGATATTAAAAGGGATTAGTATCTTTATATCCTGTAAATCCTGTCGTGAATATTTTTTAAAATAATCCTTGACAAAATTATTTTCGGACTTAAACTAAATCGTAAAGATAGGAGGCACTATGCCATGTATGAAGAAGGCAAAGCCTAAGGCTAAGAAAAAGCCTGTAAGTAAAAAGAAGTAATCTTAGGGGGGCGCAGAAGCCCCCCTAATTTTTTATTTTAAACGCAAAGAAAAAATTTATTGAATAAAGTTTTAACCGGTGTAATATATAATTATTAAATGGAAAGAATCTTTCAAAAATTTATTAATTTACCAAAAACCGCACAGTTTTTAGAAACAATAAAAAACAAGATTCGGTTAGTCCATAACAAAGAACCTTTAATTCGAGTAGGCGGTCTTGCCGGGGCTAAATCATTATTGGCACTTGCATTATTTAGAAGATTAAACCCCGTTAGATATGATAATAAATTAGATAAAGACCAAAACAGTACAGTCAAATTATCTAACGGGGCAAATCAAAATATTATTTATCTGGCAAAAGATGGCGAAACTAAAAACTACATCCATTCTGATTTATTATCTTTTCTGCCGGAAGAAAATCTGATAATGTTTAATGGTCCTGATTCAGCTGAAGTCGAATGTTTTAAGTTGTTCAATTCCCAAGATAATTTTATAATTATTTTACAACCCGACGATTTAAATATTTCTTTGCCCAACATCGACCAGTGGTCCAAGCATCGGCTGGGCATATCAAAAGAGGCGGTTTTGCCAATGGAAAATTTAGTCGATTGGCTCAATACCGCGCAATACGAGCGAATAGATTTGGTCTCCGAGCCCGGCGAATATGCGGTGCGGGGCAGTATCATCGATGTTTTTCCGCCGAAGAGTTCTAATCCCGCCCCTATTGAACCATCGCATAAGGCAATACTAAATGATGGCGTTCTGTCCAAAAACGATTCAACCAATAGGTGCGGGGCAAGCCCGATTCGTATCGAGTATGTCGATAATCAGATTGTATCGCTCCGTTACTTTGATACGATTACCCAGCGTTCGATTAGCTTAATCACAACAATCGAAATCTATGCCCAAGGTAGAGCCGATGTAGAAAAGGATTTGCTTGTTAATCTTTTGCCAAGAGAGACATTGGTTTTATCCGAGGTGTCGAATGAACATTTTACCAACCTTATTCTTTTTGATGGCGCTAATAACATTAGCCATCGAGTCACCGAGGACATGGAGAAAACAATGTCATTCCCGTGTAAACGGGAAACCAGAGAAAATATGATTCTGGATTCCTGCTTTCGCAGGAATGACCTATCCTCTGTGGTCTCTGCGCCTCCGTGGCAGAAAGAATCTGCTGATTTTAATTTTGGTTTTCATACACCAGCGGTTTATTTTTCTAACTTTTCCCTATTAAAATCAGAAATCGAATCGTTGCCCATTGAATATTTAATCGTGACGTTACACGAATATCAGTACGAGCGGTTGACTCATATTTTTGGTGATAAACCAACTTATCATATCGGCAGTTTACATTCAGGTATCTTTGCCCCGGATGATGGGTTTTGTGTCATAACTGAAAAAGAGCTCTATGGAGCAGTCGTTACGCGATTACCAAAACGAAAATTTAAAGGACAACCGTTAGATGATTTGCTGGCACTGAATAAAGGTGATTATGTTGTGCATATCGATTACGGCATCGGACAGTTTGATGATGTGGCGCGACTGAAAGTTGACCCCGCACCTATTTCTAAGTTTGATGACAGTTATAATTTAAGTCTAAATGGCAAACACGATACTCTTGAAAACAGATGCGGGGTTGAAAAAGATTTTCTTTTAATCCGTTATGCTAACGAACAGAAATTGTATGTGCCGGTTGAAAATTTAGGATTAATCGAGCGGTATATTGGCAAAGATGGCGAACCGCCGACATTGAATATCCTTGGTACTCGGCGTTGGCTGTTGACTAAAGTCAAAGTTGCAAGGGCAACCGAAGTATATGCTCAGGAATTGATAAATATCTATGCCCAGCGCAGTGTCGCGAAAAAAACACCGTATGAAAAAGATACTGACTGGCAAGAACAATTTGAAGCAACCTTTCCCTATGAAGAAACCTCGGACCAGCTCAAGGCATTAGCCGATGTTAAACAAGATTTGGAGAATGTTAAGCCGATGGACCGATTAATCTGCGGTGACACCGGATTTGGCAAAACCGAAGTCGCTTTACGCGCTGCGTTCAAAACAATTATGGGACTGAAACAGGTTGCGATATTAGTACCAACCACAATTTTATGTTATCAGCATTTTCATACTTTTCGAAAACGGTTTGAGAATTTTCCAGTCAGAATAGAAATGTTATCCCGTTTTACCGCGCGCACAAGACGCCAGAAGATAATCAGTGACTTAAAAACAGGTAAAGTTGATATTGTAATCGGAACCCATGCCTTGCTTAGTCCCAAAATCGAGTTTAGGGATTTGGGATTGTTGATAATTGATGAAGAGCATAAATTTGGCGTTAAACAAAAGGAGAAGATAAAAAAACTTAAACCGAACTTGGACGTTTTAATTCTTACCGCAACACCGATTCCAAGAACGCTTTATCGGTCATTAGTCGGATTATCCGACATCTCGCCAATTCACACCCCACCCGCCGGACGATGCGATATTGTAACCAGTGTTATTTATTGGGACAATGAGATTATCTTTAAAAAGATAAATGATGAATTAAACCGCGGCGGTCAAGTCTTGTTTATTCATAACCGCATTAACTCAATAAAAAATATTGCCAAAAGACTTCTAAACTTAAATCATAACTGGCGAATCGCAGTGGCACACAGCAAATTACCCGAGAAATTTTTAGTTCAAATCTATTTAGATTTTATTGATAAAAAGTATGATATTTTAGTTTCAACCGCAATCGTCGAATCGGGTTTAGATATGCCCAATGTTAATACGATTATTGTAAGCCGCGCCGACCAATTCGGATTGTCCGATTTGCATCAATTGCGCGGACGAGTTGGTCGGTCGGACCGGCAGGCTTATGCACTTTTTATTTTACCGGAAGACAAAGATTTAAAAATTCGCGACCGTGAAGATAAAGACCACAGCAATCTTTACCAGAAACGACTTTCAACCATTTTAGCATACTCTAAATTAGGAGCGAGTTTTCGCCTGGCAATGCGGGACATGGAACTACGCGGGGTTGGTAATATTTTAGGCGCGGAACAGCATGGTTATGTAACCCAAGTCGGCCTTGGCTTATACCAGCAGATGTTAAAAGATGCGATCGCGCGGTTACGGGGCGAGACTATTAAACCCGAACCGATTCTTTCAATCGATGTGCCAGCTTATATCCCGGAAGATTATATTCTCGATTCGTATGAGCGCGTGGCGATTTACAAACGGATGCTTTCCTTAGAATCAAAACAAGAGCTCGAATTAATCGCCGATGAACTGCGAGACCGATTTGGTAAATATCCGAGTGTTTTAGAAAATCTCTTTGCGATCGCTTTGATTCGTCTCAAATCACGCGACTTAGGCATATTAAAAATTTCTTTTAAGAATAATGTGATTACGATTGTTCGACCTGATAAAACGAATACTTTTAATGGCAACCTTGCAACTTTACAAAAGATGCTAACTCACCAGTTGTCTGGAGAATAAGTGTTGACTTTTCGCGGTTTTTGAGTTATTTAGATAAAGGCATATGATAATAATTTTAATCTGGCTTGTAACTTTGATATTAGCCAGCATTTCGATTCCCTGGTATATTAGACGGTATCGAAGGCCCGATTTTGCGATTGCGGTATATGTAATCTATCTGGCAATGTCACAAATTATTGCCACTAAGATTGCAGTATTCAATTTAATATTCAGGACCTTTTATGCACCAGCAGCGGTTCTAATTTTTCCATTTACATTTCAAATAACTGATATTGTCAACGAAGCGTTTGGTCGGCATGAAGTTCATCGAATGATTTTTATTGCATTTATAACACAACTGATAATGACGTTTTTCTTATGGCTCGGTGATGTAATACCATCGGCACCATTCTGGGCATATCAGGAAGCATTCCATCGCACTATCGCACTGGTTCCGAGAATCACTTTAGCAAGTTGGGTTGCATTTCTAATTTCAGAGAACCTTGATGCGATAATATACGCAAAAATACGGGAATTAACCAAAGGCAAACATCTGTGGATGAGAAATATTTTTTCTGACCTTCCCAGCTTAGCGATCGATAGTTTTATCTTTGTAAGTTTAGCGTTTTATAAAGTGACACCAATCGGACCATTAATTGTTGGACAGATTGTCTTGAAATGGATCGTTGGGGTTGCCGATACACCATTAATGTATCTTAGTCGTAGAATTCTTTATCGGGTACCGTATAAATGTGCAACACCTTTGGATGAATGATTTGTAATTAGGTTGGGTTAATAATTTGCGTTAAATAAGGAAATAGTTTTGACTTCAATTCTTCAGGGACGCGCTTATAATGAGCAAATTGCATCGAGTGCGATACCCGCCCCTGGGTTAAAGAACGAATGGCAGAAGCGTAACCAAAGGTTTCGACGAGCGGGACAAGACCATGAATTATCTTATGGCCTTTGATTGATTCCAGATTAGCCACCCGACCCCGCCGTGCGTTCAAATCGGCAATAATATTGCCAACATAAGCATCGGGCGTAACAACTTCTAAATCCATAATCGGTTCTAAAAAAGTCGGTTCGGCTTTTGCGAATGCATCCCGAAATGCGATCGACGCGGCAATTTTAAAGGCTAATTCGCTGGAATCGACTTCGTGATAGGAACCGTCAATAATCTCAACCTCAATATTGGTAATCGGATAACCGGCTAAGACACCGGTCTCAATACTTTCTTTAATTCCCTGTTCAATGCCCGGATAGAATTCTTTGGGGATTCTGCCTTCTTTAATATTATTAACAATATAAATACCAGAAGTTGCCGGCTGTATTTTTAATGTTACTACCCCATATTGACCATGTCCGCCGCTCTGGCGGATAAATCTGCCTTCGGCGGTCATCTCTTTTGTAATCGTTTCGCGGTACGATACCTGAGGTTTTCCGATGTGGGATTCGACACCATATTCTCGCTTTAACCGGTCAACAATAATATCAAGATGCAACTCACCCATTCCGGATATAATCATCTCGCCGGTTTCTTGATTTGTTCGTACTTTAAAAGTTGGGTCTTCGATTTGAAGCGCATTGAGGGCATTATTCAATTTTGCTTCGTCTGCTTTTGTCTTGGGTTCGACGGCAAGAAATACGACCGGTTCAGGAAACTCCATCGGCTCAAATGCGATTGGATGCAGGAAATTTGTTAATGTGAACCCGGTTTTTACGTTCTTTAATCCAATCACTACCCCAATTTCACCGGCGGACAGTTTTTCCACTTCTTCTTTTTGATTAGCATGCATGAGTAGCAATTTAGACGCTCGCACCTTTTCCATTGTCGGTACGACCAAGACCGTGCTTCCTTTTTCAACCTTACCCGAATAAACTCGGATGTAAGATAGAAATCCCTGATGTGGGTCGTTAGCAATTTTAAATATTAAGGCAGCAAAAGGTGATTTTGGATCAGTTGTGCGGGTTTCTTCCTGATTGGTTTTAGGATTCGTTCCTTTTATCGCTGGAACTTCTGGCGGTGAAGGTAAAAAATCAACAATCGCATCGAGTAATTTCTGAACTCCTTTATTCTTAAATGCGCTACCGCATAAAACCGGTACGATTTTAAAAGATAAGGTCGCTTTGCGAATTGCTCTGATTAAATCTTCTTTGGTAATCGTTTTGCCGGTAAAATATTTTTCTAAAATTTTCTCATCATAATGGCTTAGCGTATCAATCATCTTTTCCCGATACTCTTTAACTTGTTTTCGAGCTATTTCCGGGACATCTAACACATCATATTCCGCACCCAATGTTTCGTCTCGCCAAATATAAGATTTCTCTTCAATTAAATCGACGACGCCTTTAAATTCATCTTCCGTACCAATTGGTAGCTGAATTGGTAATGGCACTAATATGAATTTTTCCTGCATCATCTTTAAAACTCTATAAAAGTCAGAACCAGTCCGGTCTAATTTATTAACGAAAGCGATACGAGGCACGTGATATTTATCCGCTTGATGCCAAACTGTTTCTGATTGCGGTTCGACACCTCCGACTCCGCAAAAGATTACAACCACACCATCTAAGACTTTTAGCGATCGCTCGACTTCCATTGTAAAATCAACATGACCGGGCGTATCGATAATATTAATTCTAAAATCACGCCAATAGCAGGTTGTTGCAGCAGCGGTGATGGTAATACCACGCTCTCGTTCCTGCGCCATCCAATCCATGGTGGTTGACCCTTCGTCAACTTCACCAATGCGATGGATTTTACCGGTATAATACAAAATCCGCTCAGTCGTCGTAGTCTTACCAGCGTCAATATGAGCTGCAATACCGATGTTTCGAATCTTTTCTAAATATTCCATATTATCAATAATACTCGTTAATTTTTTAATAGTCAACCCCGCCCCTATTACTAGTACAGTGCAGTTAAATCCAAAATATAGTATTTTTTTATCTAAATCTAAGAATAGGTGCGGAGTCAACCCTACAAAACCGTTCAAAATTCTTGATATTATTAATTTTATTATTATACTCATTATTATATGCCTCGTGAACTGACAATATTAATGACAACCGCGGCGTCCATCGGGTTTTTTCATACCCTGGTCGGACCTGACCATTATTTACCATTTATTGTCATCTCACGTTCGGGTAAGTGGTCGCTTTTCAAAACCGGTTGGGCAACTGCGCTGTGTGGTGTCGGACACATCCTAAGTTCGGTTATATTAGGAATGACGGGTATTGCTTTAGGCATTACAATAAAAAAACTTGTCCATATCGAATCAATCCGAGGTAATATCGCAGCCTGGGCACTTATTACGTTTGGTGTTGTTTATTTTATCTGGGGGTTAAGGAAAGCAATGAAAAATAAACCGCATACCCATCGACATTTTCATGGCAATGGTATTAATCATGACCATGTTCATTCTCATTCAAACGAACATGTACATATTCATAAAACACAAGACAAAGCAAATATGACGCCGTGGGTTTTATTTACTATCTTCATCTTTGGTCCGTGTGAGCCGTTAATCCCAATTTTAATGTACCCTGCCGCGAAGAACAGTTTGAGCGGGTTAATTCTTGTAACTGCCGTATTTGGTTTAGTAACTATCGTTACGATGTTAACGGTTGTTTTAGTATCGACTTTTGGAATAAATTTCCTGCCTTTGCCGAAGCTTGAGCGATATAGTCATGCCTTAGCCGGTGCAGCAATATTTATCTGTGGCTTGGCAATCCAGTTTGTTGGACTATAACCATTTACAAAGATTTCTGAAGAAGTCATGATTACACAGATTCAAACCAATAAAAATGAGTATCTATGTAATCTTTCAGAAATCTGTGTAATCAAGAGAGCAATTTTTTCCGAGCGCTCTTGCAATTTCCTTGACATAAGTATTTCTGAGCATATATTGGTAATAAGGGGCAAATATGAAAGTTTATAAGTTATGGTTAATAATTGCCTTCAGCTTTTTATTTGTCGGCATATCTTTTGTTCGTGCCGATAATAGCTGGGTTGCGGTTTATACGGATAATATAGGCTATTATAAAATTGATATTGCAATCGCGATGGCAATCGATACCAAAGGTAATATTTATGTGACCGGCAATGGCTATGGACAAGACACGTCTTCTGATTTTATGACCATCAAGTATGATAAATCTGGCAAGGTGAAATGGATACAAAAATATTCGGGATTGACAAACCTCGGGGATTATGCCGCCGGTATCGCAATTGATAAATCCGACGATATCTATGTAACTGGTACAAGTTATCGGTCGGAAAACGCTTGTGACATTGCAACAATTAAATATACCTCAAGTGGGAAAGTCATCTGGACTACCAAATATCACAAATCCGAATATGGTGATTATTTGTGCAAAGCAAAGGCAATTGTCGTTGACAGTCTTAAAAATGTGTATATTACGGGCACGATAAGTGGCTCTGGTACTCCTTACGATTATTTGACAATTAAATATAATCCTTTAGGCTTTGAAGAATGGGTTGCCACTTATAACGGTACTGGTAATAGTGATGACCAGCCGATCGGTTTGGTTATTGACAACATCGGCAATACTTATGTCACGGGAGGTAGTATTGGTGAAAATTCAAACTATGATATTACGACTATCAAGTATGACACAAAAGGAAATCAAAAATGGATTTCTGAATATAATAGTCAAGCCAATATCTTAGACGCAGAAGATACCCCGACTGGTATTGGCATCGACGATAAAGCGAATATCTATATCAGTGGATATAGTAAAAGCTATTTTACCAAAGATTATACTATCCTAAAAATCGACTCGAGCGGAAATATAAAATGGGTAGCAAACTATCAGGGCAATGGCGGCGGAGATGACATTGCAACGGCAATTGCGGTTGATAATGCAGGAAATGTTTATATCACTGGCTATGCCGATAATTTACTCTCCGACTATGACTATACAACTATCAAGTACAATACTATAGGACAAAGGCAGTGGGTTAAAACATACAACGGTAACGGTAATTACCAAGACTTTGGTTATGCGATTGCGTTAGATTATCAAGGCAGTATTTATGTTGCCGGTACAAGCAATGCCGGCATATCCGCTTATCATTCAAAAAAAGCCGATGATATTATAACAATAAAATACAGCGCTACCGGCGATTCAATCTGGGCGGTAAAATATTCGACCGACGGCTATGATAAGGGGATTCAAATAAAGACCGATATAAAAAATAATGTCTATATTTTAGCAGAAACCAATCCGTCTGATACAATAAAAAGTTATCTATTAATAAAATATGTCCAACGTTATTAATATCAGAAATAAGAAGGTTATATTTTTATTTATTGTAACTATTTTATTATTTTCTCTAGTTGTATCATACGGCCAATACCTTGAAACAGTAATCCCCACTGGTTCTTATCCGCAAGCGTTGGAATACAATTCGACTAATCGCAAAGCTTATTGTGCTAATATGGGAAGCAACAATGTAACGGTGGTTGACGTCGCGGCGAATTCCGCAATTACAACAATCCGAGTTGGTTCTGAGCCCCGCGCATTAGTTTATAATTCGACCAATAATAAAATCTATTGTGCCAATCAATTGAGTAATGATGTAACGGTAATTAATGGCGCAACAAACGAAGCAATTAACACAATCCCGGCGGGAAACCGACCGAGTGCGTTAGTCTGGGATTCGGTCAACAATAAGATTTACTGTGCCAATGCGGGGAGTAATAATGTCTCGGTAATTGATGGTACAAACGATAGCGTAATTGCGATAATTAACGTTGGATATTACCCAATGACATTAATCTGTAATCCGACCAATAATAAAATCTATTGTGCAAACATGGACAGTGAAAACATTTCAATAATAGACGGTGTAACCAATCAAGTAATTAGTACAATCCCGACCGGGAGAACACCGGCATCAATGTGCTATAACTCAACTAACAATAAAGTCTATTGTGCGAGTTGGTCAAATGGTCGAATCCATATTATTGATGGTGCAACCGACCAGATAATTGACAGTATGATTTACGGCAATTCTGGTCCTCAAGCATTAATCTATAATAAATACAGTAATCAGATTTATTATACTAATTATACGGACGATAATATTAAGATAATTAATGGAGCAAACAATATAATTGTTTCAACAATCCAATTTCCAGTCGGAACTAGACCGTATGTGTTAACCAATTTTTATCCTTCTTCCTTTATTTTTAGCGGTAATCTTGGCAGCAACAGCGTATCGGTTATCTCGGGCACTTCTATCTGGTGGACAATTAATGTGGAATATCCAGTTGCCCTTGTTGCGATATGGATTCCTTCAGCAATTAGGGTCTATGCCGCGAATCTTTGGTCATCAAGCATATCAGTTATAAGAATTAATCTACCAGGGACTGAAGAAGCAAGAAGTCAAAGCCAAGAAGCTACATCCTTTGAATTCTATCCGAATCCGGCGAGGTCGTTACTTACCATTTGCTGTCCGCTTATCGCCGACCACCAAACACTTAGAATGTATGATGTTTCAGGAAAGTTAGTTAGAGTTGAAGAGTTAAATAAATCTAAAAGTCTAAAAGAGATAAAACTACCGCTGAAAAATATAAATCCCGGTGTTTATTTCCTACAACTGACCAATGTGCCATGGATAGAAAAGCTGGTCATAGCAAAATAGTTGTTCTTTTTTGACCACGAATATCACTAATAAACGAATAGTACGAATGAAAATTAAAGATTGACTGCACATCCGCTTGATTTCCATTCGGAATTCGTGCCAGTTGCAAGATTCGTGGCATTCGTGGTTAAGTTCTTTAATCTTGCACGCAAGGGCGGGGTTCATCTGAGACACTTGACTTTTTATTAATTATCATTAAAGTAAAATAAAGTTTTTAAAATATGCTAAATCAACAGATTTTTAGAGAGTATGATATAAGAGGCGTTGCTGACTACGACCTGACCGATGATATCGTTTTATTAATCGGAAAAGGTTTTGGTACTTATATTCAAGACAAAGGCATTAAAGAGTTAATTGTCGGCAGAGATGTTAGATTATCGTCAGAAAGAATCCGCAATAGTTTAATTGAAGGATTGTTAAGCACGGGTTGTGATGTGATTGATTTGGGTCTAATTCCGACACCGGTATTCTATTTCTCAGCTTTTAATTACGACAAGAATGCCGGAGTGATGATTACGGGCAGTCATAATCCCAAGGAGTATAATGGTTTTAAGATTGGATTAAATAAAACAACTATCTATGGTGAAGAGATTCAGAAATTACGAAAACTGATTGAAACCGGGAAATTCAAATCAGGCAACGGAAAATTATCGAAATTAAATCCGGTTTCGGATTATATAAAAATGATAACCGATAAGATTTCAATTAAAAGCGGGCTTAAAGTTGTATTCGACCCAGGCAATGGAACGGGTGGAGTTGTAATTGAAAAACTATTTAATAAAATAGGAATTGAACCAGTATTTATTAACTTAGAACCAAATGGTAATTTTCCATCTCATCTACCTGACCCAACGATTCCCGAATATATGAATGATGTTAAGAGTTTAGTAGCAGAACTTGATGCGGATTTGGGCATTGGATATGATGGCGATGCGGACCGAATCGGTGCAATTGATGATGAGGGCAATATTGTTTGGGGCGATAAACTCTTGGCGGTTTTTGCCGCAGATATCATTTCAAAAAACCCTCATGCAAAAATCGTCTTTGAAGTGAAATGTTCGCAAGGTTTAGTTGAATATATTAATTCAATCGGCGGGGTTCCTTTAATGTGGAAAACCGGTCATTCCTTAATAAAGGCTAAAATGAAACAAGAAGGCGCATTATTAGCGGGCGAGATGTCAGGACATATGTTTTTCGCGGATGATTACTATGGTTATGATGATGCAATTTACGCTTCGGTAAGATTATTAAAGATTCTTTCCGAATCGGACAAAAGCCTTTCCCAACTTGTTGCAAAAATACCTTATTACTTTTCAACTCCAGAAATTAGAGTGTCTTGTCCGGATGAAATAAAATTCAAAGTTACCGAGAAAATAAGAGATTATTTCAAAGGTAAACAAGAGACAATTGATATTGATGGCGTGCGAGTAATATTTAATAACGGTTGGGGATTAGTACGCGCCTCTAATACACAGCCAGTCTTAGTCTTACGGTTTGAAGCCAAAACGCCGGGAAGATTAATTGAAATTCAAGAGATATTTTACGAACAATTAAGAAAATATCCTGACGTCAACGTCAATACGGTTAAGGATTAATGATCCCGTTAGATAATATGCGTATTACAAATAATATAATAAAAATAATATTATATCTCACGGGGTGGCGAATAAAAAGGAGTTAATATGAAAGAACAGAAGCGTTTACGATTGTTGTTTGTGCTCTTATTTACTACCATCATTATTTGTCTTGGATTAATCGCAATTATTGTTGCGATGTCATTATCATTAAGCCAGTGGAAACAAGAGGGCAAAAACTTAAAAGACAAAACTTATGTTTTGCAAGCCGAAATTGATAATCTTAAACCCAATTATACGCCCAAGCAGGAATCAATTGTAAGAGTAGTTGTTGGTAACCCGGAAATTTCGAAAGTAATTAAGAAAAAACCGGTATTGGGAGGTAATTGGGGTGTTTGGTCAGAGAAAAATATAAAATTCCTTACCGATGACAGACTATTAATTCTCTATGACGATGGGCATATTATGGGCGCAATGATTATAAAAATACAAAATTTACAAAATATGAAAACCTGGCAAGTTATTTGGAATACTTTATTATAACTTTAATGCTTGCGATTGTCTTTTAGCGTTTGGGCAAGTTTTAATAAAATCGAGCGGTATCCTTTTACCGCGATCGTAACCTTAGTATCTTTTTCGATGCGCCGGAGCACCTGCCCAGTCGAATAAATCTGATTAATTAAATCCCCGCGCGACACTGGAATCGTAAAGGTCCTGGTAACCAATTGTTCTTTTGTCAAGTCCAGAATTTTCAATTTGAGCGTATCAATGCTATTGCCGGTCAATGCCGAAATAAAAATACCCTTTGGATAAGAACGTTTTAATCGTCGGATAACTTCTGGTTCAATAACGCGGTCAGTTTTATTAAATACCATTACAACTGGCTTGTCGCCGTAACCGATTTCACATAACGTATTTTCAACCGCAGTAATCTTATCATCAATTCGTTCTTCCGAGACATCGACGATATGAAGAATTAAATCAGCATTTCTGATTTCACTTAAAGTTGCTCGGAAACTGGCAATAAGTTCATGTGGTAGATTTTTTATAAATCCAACCGTATCCGTAATAAATACCGAAATGTTTTCACTCAATGCGAGTGATTTGGTGTTTGGGTCAAGCGTGGCAAAAAGGTATGGTGCAACCTTAACCCCGGCATCGGTCAACCGGTTCATCAAGGTTGATTTGCCGGCATTAGTATAACCGGCTAAAGAAATTTTAAAAAACTGCTGGCGATTTTTTCGTTGAACCGCCCTTTCTTTATCAATTTTTGATAAAACATTATTAAGTACTGCAATTCTTTCGCGAATCCTGCGTCGGTCCTCTTCGAGTTTCTTTTCGCCTGGTCCGCGCGTTCCTATCCCACCACCCAATCGCGACAATTCAGTACCAAATCCAATTAAATTAGTGCGAAGATGTACTAATTGAGCTAATTCAACTTGAGCTTTGGCTTCTGCCGATTTGGCATGCTGGGCAAAGATGTCCAATATTAATGCGGTCCGGTCAATTACTCGTACATTGGTCTGGTCGCTAAGATTTCTTATTTGGGTAGCGGTCAAGGTATCGTCAAAGATTAATAGATTAATCTTATGTTGTCGGCACAGGATTCGAATCTCCTCGGTTTTACCTTTTCCTAATAGCGTTGCTGGATTAAAGTCTTTTTTAATCTGGAGTATTTTTTCAACTACCAGACCTCCTGCGGTTTCGGTGAGCGCTGCTAATTCTTCTAACGAATCGATTTTCTGCCAGCGGTCTTTATTAGAATGAACGATTCCGATTAATAATGCTCGTTCCATTACAGATTCTTTTTACGGATTACGTATAATATTCGCTGAATTATTGTGTAGACATTACCAATTAGAATAAAAGAAAAAGCAATTGGTAAAAAGCGATATCCTAAGATAAATGCTCCGAAAAACATGATTGCGAATCGCATCGGACGTTCCATAAAACCAATTTTGCACTCTTCACCGATACCTTCAGCCCGTGCTCGCACATAACTAACAAGAAGAGATGAAACAATCGTAGAGAAGATAAGTATAGAAATCCATTGGTCGGTGTAATATAAAAAGAATCCTAAAAAGACAAAGAATTCGGCAAAACGGTCCATCACCGAATCTAAAAAGGCGCCATATTTACTAAGCTTGCCAGATTTTCGTGCCACTTCACCATCAATCGTATCGAACAGCCCAATAATTAAAAGAAATATTCCACCAATCCACCGATGTCCTTGAGAAAAGAAATAACAAGCGAGAACACTTAAAGGCAGAGACGAAACAGTTAGAACATTCGGGGCGATACCAAGTTTAACAAAAAGATTGGTAATCGGACTTAGTATTTTACGACCAGTACTTTTATGCTCTTCTTTCATTTCACACCTTGATAATCTTTGACAGGATTTACAGGAAATAACTTGGATAAATCACTTCTATAAATCCTGTTTATCATGTTAGCTTACCTTCAATGACGATAACAATTTCGCCTTTAAGCTTTTTGTTTTCAATCTCGGCAACGATCTTACTGATATTACCGCGCATAACCGTTTCAAATTTCTTAGTTAATTCTCTAACTAAAACCATTGGTCGGTCGCCAAAAATCCTCAAGATATCTTTTAGCGATTCCGTGACGCGATAGGGCGAATCATAGAATATCATAGTTCGAGTTTCATCTCGGAGCGCTTCGAGTTTTTTATTTTTTCGACCACCCCGTTTGGGGAGAAAACCCTCAAAAACAAATCGGTCACTGGACAAACCAGAAATAACGAGCGCCGAAATTAAAGCCGATGGTCCTGGAATCGGTATTACCGCTAAATTTTCTTTAATCGCTTCCCGGATTAGATAAAAACCCGGGTCAGAGATACCAGGCGTGCCGGCATCTGAAACCAAAGCGACACTTTTTCCTTGTTGTAACAGCTTAATTATTTCCGGAGTTCGTTCTTTTTTGTTAAATTCGTAAAAACTAGTAAGTTGATTACTAATATTATAGTGTTTTAGCAGTATTCCGGTATGTCGGGTATCTTCGCAAGCAATCAGGCTAGCTCTTTTTAATACGTCTAATGCGCGCAGTGTTATATCCGTTAAATTACCAATTGGTGTACTGACAATATAAAGTCCGCTTACAAGCGGTTCTTTACCACTTTCCGAAATTTCTAGATTGGAATTAGGTGTTGACAACGATATTAGCGAGATGCGAAGTCAGATAAAATGTAATTTAATGGATTGACCCAGCTGCCCGAAACTTTTATTCCGTAATGCAGATGATTGCCGGTTGCGCTACCAGTTCGACCGACCGTCGCAATGACATCACCGCGATTAACTTTAGTGCCTTCGTTAACTTTTATTGATTGGCAATGTCCATAAAATGTTACGTAACCAAAACCGTGGTCAATTTCAACAACGCGTCCCCAACCTGCTTTGTAACCAGCATATCGGACACGGCCCATTGCCGTGACATGGATTGGTGTACCAGCCGGCGCGACAATATCAAGCCCTTCGTGAGATTCTGTCTTGCCGGTAAACGGTGAGCGACGATAACCGAAGCCACTGGAAAGCCAGCCGGAGACGGGCCAAATTGAGGGGGTATGGGTTATTACTGAAGATTGCTGGTTTAAGTATTGTTTTAATTCCTTAAAGCTTATTTCTTGCAGTTTTGCTCGTTCAATAAGGTTATCCACGGATGCCTCGAGTTCGTTTTCCGAACCACCGCCATATCCCAGTAAACGGACATCATGAGGGATTAATTCTAAATTTGCAGCAATACGAATTTGGGCATCAAGTTTGGCTAAATCTTGAAGTTTTTGACTCAACGTGTCAACTTGCGACTTAACAATAGTAAGCTCTTCTTTTAAAGCTTGATTTTCTTTGGTTAATGACGCGACTTTACTCCGGGCAAAAACATTCTGTGCGTTAGTAATAATTAAGTAAAATGACAACGGGATAAGCATCAAAAAGAACCCAATTATCAAATACAAGACCGTTTTCGGCAGCGTGACATTGATAAAACGGGCTAATTTCTTCTGATATAGGATTATATTAATCGAACTCATAAGTTTGCTAAAGTGTAAACAAAAAAGCTAAACCTGTCAAGTAAAAAAATCAGATTTATGAAAATCTAAGAATTTTACTGATTTATATGTAATCAACGTAATCAAGAGTGCAAATTTTTCACACATTCGCACTTTAACTCTTGACGACGCTATTTAAACAAGTAGAATAGTGTGATGAATTATTATAAACCAATACTAAATAGGAGGTATTATGTTTAAAAAATTAGTGGTTTTAATTGTTTTAACAATAGTCATCGCTATTGCATCAGAAAAGACAATCGCCGCGTTATCACCCGACCAATTGACTATTCCCCAACTATTAAATTATCAAGGCAAGCTAACTGATATTAGTGGCAATCCGGTTCGCGATTCGCTATATTCGATTACATTCCGATTCTTTTCTGCCGCTACCGGCGGAACCGCGATTTGGACCGAAACCCAGTCAATTCAAACTCACGTTGGGTTATTTAATGCTTTATTAGGCAGCAGTACATCAATTACAGCAATGCCATCAGATGGGAACTGCTATTTAGAAATGCAGGTCAATCCTAACCCGGCAATGACTCCAAGAATAAGGATGGCAAGTGCGGCATATGCTTTCTTAGCCAAAAAAGCAGATACCGCTAATTATGCTACCAATGCACCTTTAACAAGACCAATAACACCACCTGTCACAACTAATGAAATTACGGATGACGCGGTTACGAATGTAAAACTTGGTGCGGATGCGGTAACAACTGATAAAATACTCAATGGAACTATACTAAGAGCCGATGTGGCAAATAATTTTACGGCACCATTTGCAGATACTGCCTACTTTGCCCGCGGAGTGAATGTTTTGTATGTTGACAGTGCGAGAGTCGCAGTCAATGCTTATAATGCAAAACAATTACAAGGTAAGGATACTACCGCGCTAAGTGCCAAGTTTGTTGACGAAGGACAAGCCAATTCTATTACGAGCAGTATGATTACTGATAATACTATAGTACGAAATGATGTAGCGACTAATTTCAAGTCACCTAATGCAGATTCAGCTGATTATGTGAGAAATATTAATGTGCCGTATGTTGACAGCGCAAGAGTCGCAGTCAATGCTTATAACGCAAAGCAATTACAAGGCAAGGATACTACCGCGCTAAGTGCCAAGTTCATTGATGAAGGACAGGCCAACGCAATATCAACCGCAATGATTATTGATTCAGCCGTAACGACCGCCAAGATAAAAACCGGAGCAGTAACAAATATAAAACTAAGCGCAGATGCGGTTTCAACCGATAAGATTTTAGATGGTACAATCGGGACCGTTGATATTGAAGACGGTGCAATTACGGCTGACAAACTTGACCGGAATTCGGTGACGACTGACGAAATTCTTGATAGCACAATTACACGAGCCGATATAGTAAGAAATTTTAAAGCACCTAATGCGGATTCAGCTGATTATGTAAAAAATGTGAGTATTCCGTATGTTGACAGTGCAAGAGTCGCAGTCAATGCTTATAACGCAAAGCAATTACAAGGTAAGGACACTACCGCGCTAAGTGCAAAGTTTGTTGACGAAGGACAAACAAATTCTATCACGAGCAGTATGATTACTGATAATACTATAGTACGAAATGATGTAGCGACTAATTTCAAGTCACCTAATGCAGATTCAGCTGATTATGTGAGAAATATCAGTGTACCGTATGTTGACAGTGCGAGAGTTGCAGTCAATGCTTATAACGCAAAGCAATTACAAGGCAAGGATACTACTGCGCTAAGTGCAAAGTTTATTGATGAGGGACAAACTGCCGGTGGTGATTTGACCGGGACTTATCCCAATCCAACTATTACAAATAATGCAGTAAATACTGCAAAGATTGCTGATACGAATGTGACGATGGCTAAAATTCAGCAAGCTGGTGCGACCAATGGACAGATATTAAAATGGAACGGTTCAACATGGATGCCAGGAAATGACAGTACTGGTTCTGGAGTATTTTTACCGCTTGCCGGCGGCACGATGACTGGTGCGATTACAAACACAGGTGACCCGGCGATTACAATGGGTAAAGGTAATTTTGGTACTGGAAACTCCAATACTGGAACAGATGCATTTGTTGCTGGTTTAAACGATACTGCAAGTGGTAATTACTCAACGGTTGGTGGTGGTAGACGCAATAAAGCTCGTGGACAATATTCAGTGGTGAGTGGTGGTGGTGGAGCAAGTGCAGCTGATTCTAATTCAGCAAGAGGTGATTATTCTGCTATTGGTGGTGGATATAGGAATACTGCAAGTGCAATTAGAACGACGGTCGGCGGTGGCTTTCAAAATACGGCAAGCGTTGATGCTGCGACAGTCGCTGGCGGGTATATTAATACTGCAAGCAATGGTAGTGCCACGGTTGCTGGTGGAAACAGTAATGTTGCCAGCGGTAACACCTCAGCAATCGGCGGTGGATTTAGTAATATTGCCAGCGGTGGATGGGGTACGATCGCTGGCGGTAGCACTAACACCGCAAGCGGTGATTATGCTACAGTAAGTGGCGGATGGGCTAACACTGCAAGTTTAGGTTATGCTGTGGTTGGTGGTGGTGAACACAATATTGCCAGCGCATACGAAGCCTCAGTCGGTGGCGGTAGCACTAACACCGCAAGCGGTGATTATTCTACGGTTGGTGGCGGTAGATATAATAAAGCCCGTTCAGCTTATTCAGTCGTTGCTGGTGGTGGTGGGGCAACCGAAGCTGATTCTAATTCAGCAATTGGGAACTGGTCAGCAATTCCTGGTGGGCGCTCCAATACCTCGTCAGGTATTTATTCTTTTGCAGCTGGTAGGCGGGCAAAAGCAAATCACACAGGTACATTTGTCTGGGCAGACTCGACTAATGCGGATTTTACTTCAACTGGTGCAAACCAATTTCTGATTCGCGCAAATGGTAATGTCGGTATAAATACCAATTCGCCAAGTTCACCGCTCACGGTAAATGGTATTATTCAATCAACCACCGGTGGCATTAAATTCCCGGACAACTCAGTTCAAACAACTGCTGCAACTAGTGGCGGAACCGTTACATCAGTTGGAACAGGAGCAGGATTGACCGGTGGTCCAATTACTACCAGCGGAACTATCAGTATCGCGGACAATGGAGTAACAACCAGTAAAATTACCGATAGTGCAGTAACATCAGCTAAGATTCTTAATGGAACAATTACTGGTGATGACATAGCGAAACCATTAACACTTCAAGGTTCAGCATCCTGGCCCAACGCTATACTTCGGGTAAGAAATAATGGCACGGGTCGCGGCATTTCGATTGATAGTGCCGGCTTTATTGGATTGTATATTAATTATTCTTTTACGGATGGTGTCAATGTCAAACGCGCTGACCAATCCGGTCTTTGGATTGATACTGCCGGCGGTCAAGGAATACGGATTGCCAATGCGGCATCAGACGGCGTCGGTATCGATGAGGCAGGTTATAACGGACTTTATGTTATGCATGCGGGTGACAACGGGGTAAAAATTGACAGCGCGGAAAGTTATGGCGTTTATGCTTATGGTGGGTTTGCCGGCGGCAATTTTGTTGCCAGCAATAATGCGGCTAATGGATTAGTTGTTCACAGTTATGGTGACGTTTCTTCGGATACAGCTTTACAAGTCTATGGTGCAGGATATGCTACGGGTGGATTCTATACCGGTGGACTTAAAAGTGATAAATCAGCACCTTGCTTAATCAGTCCTGAGCTCGGTATTGTCGCAGCAGGTACTGGTACACTTTCAAATGGCAGGGCAGAAATCAGTTTTAACCCATTGTTCACAGAAAACATTAGAACCGATGTGCCAATTAGAATTACCGTAACACCCAAAGGAAGACCAGCGGGATTTTTATATGTCGCCGAGACAAAATCAAATGGTTTTAAGGTCGAGATTGAGATGATTCCAGGACTTGAAAAAAATGCGACTGATATAAGTTTCGACTGGATTGCATTTGGGACACTCAAAGATTACGAAACTTCGGCAACAGCACAAGCACAATGGCGAAAGATGATACAAGAACGGGCAGTGCATCAAGCTGAAGTTAAAACACAAAGAGAACAAAGAAAAATAATGTATCAAAATAACTAATAAGGAGGGATGATATGTTTAAAAGCAAAATTATTATATTTGGTATATTAACTATCATAACTTTGTCATTTGCTCAGTATCTTTGTGATTGGAATACATTTAGTAATGGCAGTGGCACTTTACAATCGACTAATTACAAATCATACTCAACCATCAACCAGACCGCAATCGGTTCGCTTACTTCAGCAAGTTTTTATGCTTACATCGGGTTCTGGTACCCCGGATTCGTAACTGGTATAATGGAAGATAAGGGTGATGAGATAATCAATACGACACCAATTATAACTAAACTATATCTTGCTAAACCAAATCCATTCGGCTCGCAAACTCTGATTCGTTATTCACTTTCCGCGCAAGGTAAAGTTTCGCTCTTAATTCATGATATTACTGGTAGATTGGTCAACACTTTATTGAGTGAGGATAAAGCACCGGGAATTTATACAATAAACTGGCAGGGTAAAGACGCACAGAACCGACGACTCTCCGCAGGAGTTTATTTCTACACTCTAAAAACTCAAGACTACACGAAAACTAATAAGATAGTCTTAACCGATTAATATAATAACAAAATGACAGCGGGGCTTGGTAAAACCAAGCCCCATTTTTTATAATATATTCCCAGAATAAAAATAATATTATATCATTACATCTTAATTTTTTACCACGAATGAACACGAATCAACACGAATGACACGAATAGTAAAACTTGCCATATTGGTCCACGAATGTGTCATGCTGGTGCGAAGCAAGACAAAGTCCATTTATTTCAGCATCTCTACAATTCATATCGTTATAATTTTTTATCTATGTAATCATTCAAGTATTTTTTCGTAAGAAATTCTGGTTGGTTTGTAACCCAATTTCTAATATTTAGCCACGGATTTTCACAGATAATTTTTTGGGGGGTCTTGCATGATTTTCATCAGTGTTTATCAGTGGCTTTTTCATTAATTCGGCATTGCAATTCCAAGATAATCTTTTTATCTTTTCTAATATCAATCGGTCGATAATGTAACATAACTTATAACCACAGAGGCACAGAGAAAAACCTGTGTGGACTTCTTTCGACTAAGTGTATTTACTATGAAAAATTCTTATGTTAATAAGCTTCGCGGTCTATGTTTAACAAACACAACTCTAATTTCTTTGGATTTATCGTCGATCTCGTAAATAACCCGGTAATTACCGATACGAATTCGCCAATCATCTTTAGAACCAACCATTTTATGACATCCTTTTGGGCGGGGATTATATGCTAAGGATTTGATTTTAACAATTATGCGATTGAAATCTTGTGGTGTTAATTGCTTTAAATCTTTTTCTGCTCTGTGCTCTAAATAGACTTCATACCGGCGGATTGCATTCATTCAGGAAGTCAGAAAGTTTACGAAATCTTAAAGGCTTTTGGCGTATCTTTTTTAATAACTTAACATCTTGAATATCATCCAATCGTTCCATTAGATTTAGGTAATCTGCAATATCAAGAATAACTGCAGTTGGTTTGCCATTGCGATATATAATTTCTCTATTTTTAGATTTAGATAAAACCTTCATACTTTATTATAACTAATTAATTAATGGTGTCAACAAACTACTGACTTATTATCAAACTGATTGCTACAACTAAAACCTATGGACTCTCTTTTAAAAATATCAATCGGTCGATAATGTAACATTTGATTGAGATTATAACTAATTAGAACAAACATTCAATAATTACCACAGACCTGCCCCGCATCTTTTACTGTGAAACAATTAATCCAATATGATATGTATGCAAAATACAAACGATTCATAAAAAGGTGCGGGGTTCACACAGATGTAAACCCAAAAAATACAACATATTGTCATTCTGAGTGAGCGTCAACGAAAGAAGAATCTCACTTTCTATAATCTGTGTAATCACCTGTTTGTAATCAGCGTAATCATTTACAATAAGTTATTGACACTAACTCATTCTGTAGTTATGATTTGGCAACAGGATAACGGAATGGAAATAATTAAGTATTATGTTATCAGAATTGAGCAGCAATCTTTTTAGTGAAATATGAACATTAATCAACCACCTCGTTACTGCAATTATGTAAAGGGTGAATGTCCAGAGGATTTCACGCCATGTAAACAAATTGATGGTTTTTTTCTCTATCCAACAAAACCTTCGATAATCGCAAATACGATAGAGCTTGCAGTGAAGCGGTTAACGGAATCGGAACCACATGTCTCCCGGAAATCTTGGAAATCAATGGATGTACCTGGTCGTATCATCTTTTGTGAAGTCTGTAAAAACATGAGATTTTCCTCTGTAGTTATAACAGATGTAACTTCATTAAACTTTAACTTATTATTCGAACTCGGATATGCCCTAGCACTTGGTCTCCCCGTCATTCCAATTCGGGACACTTCCTACATTAAAGACAAACGCAGTTTTACTCAATTAGGGACACTTGAGACGTTAGGTTATCTTGATTTCATTAATAGCGAGAGTCTTGCCCAACAGATACAGAAACTTCATCCTGTTGCTTCACGTCTTATGAAACCCGTTGAAATACATAGGGAACAGCCTATTTTTTTGTCCGCGCGCCGCTTATGATAGATGGCGACATAACGCTATTGTCTGGATTAAAGAAAAGCCGATTGCACTTCCGAACTTACGATTCTAAAGAGGAAACTTCGCTATCATTGCATGACGCAAATAGAGAGGTGTCATCATCCGCGGGAACCGTATTACATTTACTTGATGCTAATCGGGACGGGTCCCTTGTGCATAATGCTCGATGTGCTCTGATTGCTGGGATGGCTATGGGGTATGGTAAGTGTGTCCTAATGGTACAGGAAGTTATGGGGCAGGAAGGCGCAGTGAAACCATACGCCATTGACTTTCGCGATCTAATTAAAGGATACTTAGAACCCGAACAAACCAAGGAGTTACTTAGTCCATTTCTCGGCGATGTTATAGATGCCCTACAGAGCACTGCGACGATACCTAGTAAGTATCAGCGAGGAAAACTTGAAAATATCTATCTGGGTCAGAGTGCTGCCGAGAATGAAATCAGAGACTTGCCCGCATATTTCGTCCCAAATGAACCATACCAACGCGCGATACGAGGAGATGTTCGTATAGTAGCTGGAAGAAAGGGTTCTGGAAAGACAGCGATATTCTATCGCGTTCGTGCGCAATATTGGAGTAGAAAGTCACATCTTGTGCTTGATATGAAACCTGAAGGATATCAATTTACAAAACTTAAAGAGACTGTTCTCTCATATTTGAAACCCGGAGTCCAAGAACACGTGTTGACGGCATTATGGCATTACTTACTATTATTAGAACTTGCACACAAAATCGTTTTTCAAGATGCTGACAGATTCATGCGTGGGCAACCAGATATTGTTAAGACAGTTGAAAAGATTAAGTCTCATTATTTAGCGGAACGAACTGGTGCCGAACAAGAAGATTTATCAGAACGTCTATTGAATGTCGTAAATAGGATAATGGGTAGATTCAACAACGAAAAAAATATTTCCGATACTGATGACATTGCCGAACTATTATATGAAGGATATGTTCAAGAACTCGAAGACTCATTGAAACAGTACCTTGCGCATAAAGAACAAGTTTGGCTCCTCATAGATAACCTAGACAAGAGTTGGCCAATACATAGAGCTGATCATATGGACATTCTGATGCTACGGTGTTTACTGGAAGCTACGCGTAAGCTCCAGCGCGAATTCGAACGACTCGATGTGGAATTTAAAGTTATTGTGTTCATTAGGGATGACATCTATAATCTTCTCCTCCAGGAGACGCCCGATCGGGGGAAAGAAAGTGTAACCACACTTCTCTGGGACGATATTATATTCTTCGAACAGATTATCGAAAAAAGATTAAGCACAAGTTACGATTTACCTGAGAAACCGAGTAAATATTGGCCAACGATCTTCGACCAGTTAGTCGAAGGAGAGGACTCTTTCTACTACATGTTATCACGCACATTGATGAGACCTCGCGACATGATTAAGTTTGTACAAAAGTCGATTGGTGTTGCGATGAACCGTGGTCGCGAACGAGTATTAGCACAAGATATTCTACAGGCAGAAAAAAGACACTCTGATGAAATGTTGCAGGAGCTCTTCTTCGAGATGAAGGACACTTTCCCAAAATATCCGGATATAATATATCATTTTGTTGGACAAAACTCAATCGTAGCGGCCGCTGAGCTTGAAACGATCCTGAAGAACGCTGGGGTTCAAACTCAGGATATAAAAGAAGTTACAGAGCTTCTTCTATGGTATGGTTTTCTGGGTGTCAAAAGAAATGTTGACGAAGAGGTATACTGTTATCAAGAAGGCAATGATATTAAGAAGCTAATAGCGATACGAGGTACTGGACCTTACGTAATACATCCTGCTTTCAGAGTGGCTCTGATATAAAAAGAGAGCTTGAAGAGACCAATTGGGCCATTCTTTTGTAATCTTCATATATATAATTACTACCCTTGTCAAACTTCTCGCTTAAGTCGATATGTTGTGGAAAAGTACTTCTGTAAGTTTGTAGAATAATAAGAAACAACTGAAAACATAACTTAATTCTAAAGCCGCCGGTTGGATAGACCCCCTAGGTTATATAATAGAAATAGGAAATTCATAGAAGTTTGTTAAAATACAATTAAAATTTATAGAATTTAATAGAACAATCTCGAAAAAAGGTGGTTTTAGTAATAATTACAATGTATACTTAAAAGTTGCATTAAAAATGACTGATTTTTGGGTCTAACTTACTTAAATTCATAATAAAATATGGAACGGTTCTCTTTAAATCTCTAAAATTTCCGAGTCATGGATCGGTTAGACCATCTAGGTTACCTGCTAGGTAATGGAGTAGGTAATCTACTTGGTAACCTACCAGATAACCCAGTCAATAATCGGGTAAGTGACCTACTGGATAATGGGTTAGGTAATCTACTAGGTTACCTACCAGGTGAGCCGGGGGGCTAGCCCCTAGGCTACCTACTGGGTAGCCCCCTAGGTCGTCTACTAGATAGCCGAGTAGGTTACCCTATTAGGTAACCGAGAAGGTCAAGCACCCATGTGGGGATTCGAAGATTTTAAGATTATAAGATTAGAAAATTATAACCACCCTCACCTTACTCCATAGACTCGGTATTACCTCGTCGCACTTCGTGAAGCCCGTCAAGGGAGAGGGTCTTGAATTATCTTTAAGTCATATCCTGTTAACCCCGCGCCACAAATAATTACAGATTAGAAAATTTTAAGATTAGAAGATTTAATCTTGCAATCTGTAATCTTTGAATCTTATAATCGATTCAATGCGGGGCAAGTCTGTGGTTAAAAATGTATTTTTTCGTGCTTTCGTGGTAAAGTGATAATTGTCTATTTATCTGAAATTACTCGTTTCTTTATAAAATCGGGTAATTTTGAAACTAATTTAGGATGGGTCTCGACTAATCTCATTATATCGGCTAAATCTTTTTGCCGTTTGCTCGGTCGGCGAGCCTCATCTTGATAAGCCCATGTCTTTCCTTGTAAAACATCTTCCATTGATGCAACCGGTATTTCATAACCCAGTACATTCTGATTTACTGCTCGGCTGATAAAATCCTGATATCTCGGGTCGGTCTTGATTTGAATGCGCAAGTCAGAATCAGGACTTGAGATATTGATACTGTGCGGTTGTTCTTTGACTGAAAATTGCCCGGTCAAATAATTGACCAGTTCTTTAATTTTTTCAGCGATAATAATGACATCTAAATCAAGACTGACAACCGGTTCGCAATAGGCATTTACCGCTAAACCGCCAATTACACAAAATTTTATGTCTTTTTCTTTTAAGGTATCCAGCAGGATTTGGAAAATATCCTTTTTGTTATTCGCTACCTTGTTTAAGAATTCTTTTTTTGTCATTAACCTAATAATAACTCTAAACAAAGATTAGTCAAGAAGGATTAAACGGGTGCGACCCCGCACCACAAATAATTACAGATTAGAAAATTTTAAGATTAGAAGAATTAATCTTGCAATCTGTAATCTTTGAATCTTATAATCGATTCAATGCGAGGCAAGTCTGTGGTATTCTTTAATTATTGAATTGCTTTTTGACCAGTTTGTCCCAGCGTTTGTCGATTTCTTGCTGGAAAGTTTCGACCAGCTGCTTGTTTTCTTCTTTGAACAGATGCCTAAATCGGTCTTGACCTTTCATAAAATCAGTGATTGGTTTTCGTTCTTTGGGCGTATAGTTCAGTTTATAAACGCCGTTCTCACATTCATACAAGGGCCAAAAACAGGTTTCGATTGCCAGTTTGGCATATTCAATCGCCTTGGCTGAAGGATAACCCCAACCTAATGGGCAGGGTACCAGAACATTTAAGAAACTTGAACCTTGAACCGATAAAGCTTTGCGGACTTTGTTGGATAAATCGTTCCAGTTAGACACGGTTGCTTGTGCCGCATAAGGAATGTCATGGGCAATCATTATCTCGACAATATCTTTTCGCCACTGAACTTTGCCTGGTTTAATTTTGCCTGCCGGCGAAGTTGTGGTATGTGCGCCCATTGGTGTTGCCGATGACCGCTGAACACCGGTATTCATATATGCCTGGTTATCTAAGCAAACATACAAGAATCGATGGTTTCTTTCAACTGCGCCGGACAATGCCTGAAATCCGATATCATAAGTTCCACCATCACCGCCAAATGCGATGAAATTGATATTCTCTTTTATCTCGCCTTTTCTTTTGAATGTGTTGTAAGCGGCTTCAACTCCGGAAATCGTTGCTGCCGCATTTTCAAATGCGTTGTGAAACATCGGCACTTGCCAGGCAGTGTGCGGATAAATCGTCGAGACGATTTCCAGACAACCAGTCGGCATCACGCAAACCACCGGTTTTATAGCGGCTAATAATATCTGCCTTACCGCTAAAACTTCACCACAACCAGTGCAAGCACGGTGCCCGGATGAAAAAAGTTCTGATTCTTTACATAGTTCTTTTATTGATGGCATTTTTACCTCTTTTTCCAAACCACACGATTACACAAGATTAACACAAGAAAATAATGACTACTTTTCCCCTCGAGATAATTACAATTACCCAAAGGTCTTAAGAGATTCTTCGCTTCGCTCAGAATGACACTTTGTGTTATCTGGTGAAAATCTGTGAAATCTCGTGGTTCCATAATACTTTTATCTTACTCCGATGTAAGAAACTTCTTCTTTTACTTTGCCCGAATCTTTCATTTGTAATAGTTCGTCGAAAACTTTTTCGATATCGTCCTGATTAATTTCACGTCCGCCTAAACCATACACGTAAGAAGGCGTCATTGGTTTAGGGCTGGCTGAATAAAGGGCGGAGCGCACTTCAGTAGTTAAAGGCGTAACATAAGAACTCATTGATTCAACGCGGTCTAAAACACCAACCACTTTAAATTTCTTGCCCGTTTCGGCAATTTGCTTGTGCAGTAATGGTCTAAATATCCTGAGTTTTATCATACCGACTTTTTTACCTTTTTCCCGCAAAGCGTCAACCGCGATTTTAGTTGTCCCGACCGTCGAGCCCATGCACAAAATCGCAACTTCCGCATCTTCGGTGCGGTATTCTTCAATCACCGGATAATTCCTGCCGAATTTTTTCGCAAAGTCGTCAATCACCTGTTCGATAATGGGTAAAGCCTGGTTCATACCTTCTGCCTCGGCGCGTTTGTGTTCGAAATAGGAATCAGTCAAGCAAGCCGGGCTGACTGTTATCGGATTTTTGATATCTAATAAAGTATAATTGGGTTTAAATTTACCAAGGAAATTTTTGACATCCGCATCTTCTAAAGTATCGATTCGCTCCATGCAGTGGGAAAGGATAAACCCGTCAATCGCGACGATTGCCGGTAAAAATGCTTTTTCGGCAATCTTTGTTGCCTGAATAACACTGTCATAACCTTCCTGCGAGCTTTCACAGAAGATTTGAATCCAGCCCGAATCACGAGAAGCGACTGAATCGGAATGGTCGCAGTGAATATTTAACGGAGACGACAAAGAACGCGACGCAACACACATCACAATCGGAAGTCTTAAGCCCGCCGCAATAAATAACATCTCGTGCATTAATGCTAAACCTTGTGAAGCGGTTGCGGTCATTGCTCTTGCGCCAGCCGCAGCCGCACCAATACACGCGCTCATTGCCGAATGCTCGCTCTCGACCGGGATATATTCGGTATCAACTAAACCATCGGCAACATAACTTGAGAAGATTTGGACAATTTCAGTAGAAGGAGTTATCGGATAAGCGGCGACCACATCCGGATTGCATTGTTTCATCGCATACGCCATCGCTTCGTTACCAGTTTTCGCAAGTCTCATTTTTTCTCCTTAATATTTGACATGATTAACAGGATTTCAAAACGATTGATGCAGAGCATAGCGTTGGCAACAAGATTTTTACCTAAGTATTTATCCTGTAAATCCTGTCGGAAAAGTAGTTTTTTCATTTCTCCTCCTTCGCCATAGTGATTGCCCGAACTTTTTTCGGACAGACCTCAGCGCAAATGCCGCATCCTTTGCAATAGTCATAATCGATACCGGTTACTTTACCGTCCTGGATAATGATTGATGCGTCCGGACAGTAAATCCAACATGCCAGACAATTAATACATTTTTCCTTATCAAAAATTGGTCGGAAACTTCGCCAGGCACCGGTCTTGTTTTCCAAAACCGCCTTGGTATCGGTTAAGATTGCGCCGCACGGCAGTTCTTTCCAAGATTTTAATTTCGCCATTTTATTCCCTTTCTCTCAGAAGAACACGAATTACACGAATTGGCTAATACCACGAATGTTTTCATAACAAAAAAATTATAATTTTTATTCGTGCGATTCGTTGATTAGTGATATTCGTGTTCAAAGTTTGTTTCAACATTCTGATTTTACTTCTTCGTAAGCGCGTTTGATTGATGCCAGATTACCTTTAATGATTTCATCGCGACCGCGGAATTTTACGTTCAGTTTCGCTTCAATTGATTCCATCATCGTATCGTAATTGAAAACACCGGTCGCTTTAACTAAAGCACCCAGCATCGGTGTATTGGGAACATCGCGGCCAACACACTCAAGTGCGATTTTTGAGGCATTGACACAGAAAATTTTAATGTTCTTGCCTTCTAACTTATAACGTATTTTTATTTGTTCGGGTGTCTCTTCGGTATTGATTAATAGAATTCCGCCATCTTTCAGTCCGCTCATGACATTAGCAACTTCAATTAGGGTTGGGTCTAAAACAACCACGATATCCGGTTCTTTGATGCCAGAATGGGTACGGATCATCTCATCGGAAAGCCGATTGAATGCAACCACCGGTGCGCCCATTCTTTCCGGCCCATATTCTGGAAACGCCTGAATATATTTACCGGTTTCAAGGGCGGCTTCACCAAAGAGCAGTGCTGCGGTTTTTGCACCTTGTCCGCCTCGACCATGCCAGCGTATTTCTAAAATTTGTGTACCGCATACATTACTTACCATTTTTTACTCCTTTAGGAACTCAGTTCCGTTTACTTCAAATGTGAAATTATTTTTGACTCTTGCTGGCGAGAACTGTCCCGCCCTCACCGGTTATTACAAAATCTTTAAATGTCACCTGGACAATTAATAACTATCAAATCCTACTTGGAAGCCGGTGTCGGATGAACCCAAAATGTCCGTAAATTTCCTCGCTCGATTGCCATAACAATTGACGGCTTGGCTGCTCTGGAACGGTGGGCGGTTTCTTTGGGTAGCAAGAATCCTTCGCCTTCTTTTAGCTTAATCGTTTCGTTCGCCATCTCGAGCTCGATTTCGCCCTTTATGACATAGAATAATTCTTCACCGTCGTGTTTGTGGAATTTATATTCACCATCAAATAAAGCGAGTAATACGTGATAGCCGTCCATCCGCAAAACTTCCATCGGTTCCCAGGGACCTTTTAATTTTTTTGCTAAACTAAGAAAATCAAGTTTTTCCATATTTATTTCATTATAACATCAAAAATCCTTTTGTCAATTTTATTAAAAGAGAATACTGAAAAAACCACGAAAACATTTAACCACGAATAACACTAATAGACGAATGCCACGAATGATTAATTGAAGTTGAAAAAATCTTTTATTCGTGCTATTTGCCGAATTTGTGCTATTCGTGGTAGTCTTTTCATTATTGCGTGTCTTCGTGGTAAAAATCGACTTTTTCAGAACGCTCTAAAAACGGTTGTGCGATATTGACATCTTCACTGATTTGATTAAACTTTTTTATTAAATCGATGGAGGACACATGAAAAATATTTGTGCAATTGTATTAATCTTAATTATTAGTTCTTCGCTAGCCGCGGAATCGTGGAATAAATCGGTTGATTTAAATCTGACCATAAATCAAAATGCCTATAGTAATAACTGGGCAGGAAGCGAAGTCGGGGTTATCGCCTGGGCATTTAGTTCTAACTCGTTATTAGAAAAACAACTGTCACAAAAAATGAATAATAAGAATACATTAAAATTAACATTTGGACAAACGATAAATCAAGACCGACAAAACCATACTTGGGCGTCGCCGACCAAGTCAACCGACCTAATCGACTTCGAGTCGCTTTTGCGTTTAACTTTGGGAATCTTAGTCGACCCGTTTATCGATGGCAGAATTGAAACTCAATTTATTGATATGAGCGATACAATAAAGAATCGTTCCTTAAATCCTATAAAATTCACAGAAAGTTTTGGTATTGCCCGAACCCTTGCCAAAAAAGATAAGCTTGAGTGGAATGCCCGAATCGGTGTTGGTTTTCGACAGAACCTTGAGCGGCTTGTGGTTGGCGGCACCAATACAACCAATGATGGCGGTCTTGAGTTTGTTGCCGATTTTAAAACACCGTTAGCCAAGGAAAGAATTACTTACACAAGCACATTCAGTTTATTCCAAGCCGTCTTTCGTTCTGGAGCTCATCTCAATGATGATTGGAAAGCAAGCGATGTAAACTGGGAAAATATTTTTTCTGCGAGTATTACCAAATATCTGATGGTTAATCTGTATGCGCAACTTTTATACGATAAAGAGATTGGCACGGGATTACGAATAAAAGAAAATCTTGCGTTGGGCTTGACCGTTAAAGTTATATAAGTTAAATAATTAAATAAAAGTTTGGTAATATTTTTTACAAAGCTTGACAATTGGATAAATGCTCGTAAACTATTATAAAATTAATAATATTAAAGCATTGAAATTAATTCAATCTTTTTTAGGAGATGATTTATGTCAGGACATTCTAAATGGGCATCGATTAAACACAAAAAAGGCAAAGCCGATGTCGAGCGCGGCAAAGTATTTTCCAAATTAATTAAAGAAATCACAACCGCGGCACGAATTGGCGGCAGCGATGTTAATGCTAACACGCGACTGCGCGCATCGATTGAATTAGCACGAGCGGTAAATATGCCGGCGGATAACATTGAACGGGCAATTAAGAAAGGGACGGGCGAGTTACCGGGTGTTAGTTATGACGAAATCGAATACGAAGGTTATGGTCCGGGTGGCGTAGCGATTATCGTTAAAGCGCTAACCGATAACAAAAACCGAACTACGGCTGAGATGCGGCACATCTTTGGGAGATACGGCGGAAATTTAGGGAGTGCCGGTTGTGTTGCCTGGCAATTTATCCCGAAGGGGATTATTATGATTCCGCGGGCAGGCAATGACGAAGATAAAATTTTCTCGATTGCGTTGGATGGCGGTGCCGAAGATGTTAAAACCGACGAGAATTCCTACCAGGTAATAACACCGCAGGAAAATTTCGATAAGATTAAGAAACAATTCGAAGCCGAGAAAATCCAATACAGCCATGCTGAATTCACCCGCGTCGCTCAGAATACGGTATCGCTTGATGATAAAACTGCGGAGCGGGTCTTAAAAATGTACGAAACACTGGAAGAGCATGAAGACGTGCAAACGGTCTTTGCTAATTTTGATATTGCGGAAGAAACGATGGAACGACTATCAGCGGCGGTGATAAAAGAAGAATAAGCCCGAAATCATTCAAATTCCTTAATTAAAATATGAGCAAGCGGATCCTTGGGTTAGACCCAGGTCTTAGCGCAACCGGTTACGCGCTGGTTGTTAATGAGAAATGTCTTGACCACGGCACGATTCCTTCTAACAGTAAACAAATTTTAGGTGAACGGATTTCAATAATCCTTGCTAAGCTTAAGAAAAAGATTCGTGAGTATGCGCCGGATGTCTGTGCGATCGAGACATTGTTTTTCAAGCAAGTGTCTGCCCGCAGTGTAATTTTATCGGCTCAGCTCCGGGGCGCGATTTTGCATTTACTTTTTTTAGAAAAAATACCGGCGGTTGAAATAACGCCGGCAAAAGCAAAAAAAATCCTTACCGGCAATGGTCGCGCCTCCAAACAACAGATTGATTTTATGGTCCGGCGGATTTATAATTTATCCGGTAAAATTAATGAACACGCCTCGGACGCGATCGCAATTGCTTATTCATATTCGGTTCTTAATAAGATGAAATCGTTTAATAAGCTGGTCAGCCGATAGCATGATTTCTTTATTGACCGGCAAAGTAATTTCTAAAACCGCAACCGAGATAGTCATCGATTGTTCGGGAATCGGTTTTTTAGTTAATGTGCCGTTTCCGTTTGCCCAATCAGTACAAATAAATAATCCAATTACGGTCCATATCCAACCGGTCTTTTCCCGAAATGGAATGGAATTATTCGGGTTTAGCTCGAATAAAGATAAAGAATTCTTTAATACTTTAACCAGCGTCCGCGGGATTGGGGCACGGGCAGGAATTAGTATCCTTTCCCGATTGACGCCAGATGAAGCGACTAAAGCAATTAATGAAAATCGCTTTGAGTTATTCAAAACAATTCCCGGTATCGGTCCTAAGAAAGCCTCGGCGATTGTTTTTAATATCAAGAAAACATCGGAAGAAACTGCGAGCGTTCCCGATACTCACAAAGAAATTGTCCAGGCATTACAAAATTTAGGGTTTTCCCGTAAAGAAGCGATGCAAAAATTATCCGAAGTGTCGGATTTGGCAAAGAAATCAGTGGGTGAAGTAATCCAGTCGATTTTGAAAAAGGGGAAGTAATAAATGGCGGAGGATAAAGGAAAACGGATAACTTCACCACAGAAACTGGATGACGA
>Ga0315274_10000835_pt1 | contig 47946 bp, 43 predicted proteins | sample YL17G02_20_MG_FD_203700 | JGI IMG/M metagenome (GOLD analysis project Ga0315274, IMG submission 203700) | Sediment microbial communities from Yellowstone Lake, YNP, Wyoming, USA - YL17G02_20 | ecosystem: Environmental > Aquatic > Freshwater > Lake > Sediment | place: USA: Wyoming | collected... | reverse complement strand
TCTTTTCCGACCTCTCCTATGACTACCCCATGGTGAGCATGGAGTCCCTCATGGAGAGGGCGCCGGAAGTGATTGTGGAGTTGCGAGGCGAGGGCAAGGTCGCACCTGAGGAAGTGGCCCGGACAAAGGCGATGTGGAGCGCGATGCCCGCGCTGCCGGCCGTGCGGGACGGGCGGGTTTACGTGGTCGGCAGCACGTATGCGCTCATTCCCGGACCGAGGATTGCCGGGTTGGCCGACGAACTCGCCGCCGTCCTGCATCCGACGGAGGGGCGGTAATGGCCTGCGTACTGTCAGTGCGGGACTGTTGTTTCGGCTACCGGGATGGCGACTTCGAGCTGCGCGACGCAACCCTCTCGGTGGAAGGCGGACAGATGCTCGGCCTGGTTGGGCCCAACGGGTCCGGCAAAAGCACCCTCATGCGGATCATGGCGGGAATCCTTAGGCCTTTCAGTGGGAGCAGGGATATTGTCGGACGGCCGATCGAGTCCTTTCATCGACTGGAACTTTCCAGGGAACTCGCTTTCCTCCCGCAGAACCCTTCGCCCACATTCGACCTGACCGTGAGAGAGGTCGTCGCACTCGGCAGATATCCATACCAGGGCCCCTTTGGCCTTCTCAACGCAGCGGACAAGGAGGCCATCAGACAGGCGCTCGGCGAGACGGATTCTGAAAGGTTGGCGGGGAGGTATTTTTCAACACTGTCCGGCGGAGAACAGCAACGGGTGTTGGTCGCGAGCGTCCTGGCGCAGCAGCCCCGGATCATGTTGCTGGACGAGCCGACGGCGTCGCTTGACATTCATCACACGTCCGGCGTGTTCGACCTGCTGTGGTCGCTGTCGCGCAAGGGCATCTCCGTGGTGGTTGTGACACATGACCTGAACAGTGCAAGCCAGTTCTGTGACACTCTCGCGCTGATGCAGGCGGGACGAATAGTTGCGACCGGGCCGCCAGCTTTCGTGATGCGCGAGGACCTGCTCAGCGAGGCGTACCAGACCCCCGTGATGGTCGTACAGCACCCGATCACGTCCTCGCAGATGGTTCTGGTGCTTGGGAAGAAGAACAATGGGACAAGCCAGAGCTGAGTTGACGGCACGCAGGTTCTGCCTGCTCCTCGGCGTGTTCTGCGCCGGGGCGTTGGCGGTGGGGGCTGCGTGTGTTTTCTTTGGGCCTGTAGAGGTTAGTTTCCAGCGCGTTCTGGCCATCCTGAGCGGAGGGCGGTCCGCGAATAGCGTCGAAATCGACATAGTGCTCAACCAGCGGCTGCCGAGGGTAATCCTTGCGTCAATGGCTGGGGGCGGCCTGGCGGTTGCAGGGGCGGTGTTCCAGGCGCTGCTGCGCAACCCGCTCGCGACGCCGCACACGTTGGGCGTCTCGGCCGGCGGGGCGGTCGGCGCCGTCGTCGCCATCTCCCTTGGCACAACGCACGTGCGGTTGGGCGCGGTCAGCTCCGTTCAGCTGTTCGCCCTAGTGGGTTCATTTGCCGTCGTTGCGCTGATCTATCTGCTCGCGCGGCGCAGGGAACAGTTCTCGACGCTCAAGCTCCTGCTGGCCGGCGTAACCGTTGCTTTGATCTGCTCAGCGGCCATCATGTTCATCCGTTACCTGTCCGACCCGAACAAGCTCGTCATCCTGGACCGGTGGCTGATGGGGGGGTTGGAGACCATAGGGTTCAACAGCGTGGCGGCGGTCACACCGCTCTTCCTGCCGGCGCTGGTCCTGCTTCTCTGTCAGGCCAGCAGTCTGAATCAGCTGTCGTTTGGAGAGGAGTTGGCGGCGGGGCGCGGGATTGACGTGGCGAGGGTGCAGGCAGTGAGTTTTCTGGGCGCCTCGGTTCTCACAGCCTCGGTGGTCTCAGTTGCAGGGCCGATCGGATTCGTGGGTCTGATCGTGCCACACGTTCTCCGACTCATCCTGGGCCCGGATCACCGGGTGCTCCTATTCGCGGCGTTCTTCGGAGGCGGAGCATTCCTGGCCGTGGCGGACACGTTCGCGCGAACCGTGATTGCCCCATCCGAGCTGCCGGTAGGCGTGCTGACGGCTCTCATGGGTGGGCCGTTCTTCCTGCTTCTGCTCATCCGAAAGGCGAAGATGTAGGCAGCATTCGGTTGTCGGCCCGGCCGGCAACTCACTGCTTGTTCACGCGCGCTGAGCGAACGAACCGGACGCCGGCCTCTTCCATCTCGCGGCGTGCTTTCTCGCAGTCGCCGGGATTCACATCTATCCCGCGTATGGCGTCCTCGATCACGAATACGTCGAATCCGCGTTCGCGCCCGCCGAGTGCGGTGGCTTTGACGCAATACTCGGCAGCAAGTCCCCCCACCCACAGGCGCCGAACCCCGCGGCTTTCGAGCAGCTCAGCAACCTCCGGGGCGTCGAAGCCTGAGTACGACTCCTCCCTGGGATCCGTGCCCTTGGAGACGATGCGGTCAAACTTCTCCCCCTGCAAGCCCGGATGGAGCTCCGCGCCCGGTGTACCCTGCACGCAATGGTCCGGCCACAGACCGCCGTTGCGCCTGAAAGAGCAGTGATCGGCCGGATGCCAGTCGCGCGTGGCAATCTTGAGCAGGCCGTCGATCTCCAGCCACTCGTTGAGGACGGGCACGACTTCGTCGCCCTGCGGCACGGGCAGTGCGCCGCCCGGGCAGAAATCGCGCTGCACGTCCACCACAATCAGCGCGTCGCTCTCTGGATTGACCCGGTGCGCTTCGTCTGTGGCCTGCCTTCTCATTGCTGCGCCGCCGCGAGCGCCTCGTCGTACTTGGGGTGGTCGGTCAGCTCAGGCACTATCTCGCGGTAGATGATTTTTCCCCTGGCCGATATCACGAAGATGGATCGTGCCAGCAGCGCGTTCTCCTTGATCAGAACTCCGTACCTCGTGCCGAACTCGCGCCATACGTGATCCGAGAGCACCCTTATCTGCTTCACATTCTCCATGTCGCAGAATCGCGACTGGGCGAAGGGAAGATCCTGACTGATAGTGAGCACGACCACGCCCTCTGGCAGACTGTCGGCCTCCTCGTTGAAGCGTCGGGTCTGCGCCGCGCACACTCCTGTGTCCAGACTGGGCACCGCGCTGATGAGCACTCTCTTGCCCGCGAAATCCGAAAGCTTGACCTCGTGGAACTGGCCATCCACCACGCGAAACTCGGGCGCGTCGTCGCCGACGTCAACATCCGGGCCCAGCAGCGTCAGTGGCTTACCATGGGCCGTAACTATGCCTGCCCGCTCCTTCAGCTCCATTTGCTCCCTCCGACCGATTCAGTGCAGCACGATTCATCTCGTGGCATACGATAGGCCTTTGCCTTCACCGAAACACCTCCGGCATCCATGCGGACTATAGCTCAGCGGCTGTTACCCGTCAACAAACATGCCGGCGCCTGTCGTTGACGGTCCCGAGCGTCGGCAGTAGAATGAAGTGCAGGACGAAGGAAGCCGTGCCGACGTCAATAGCGGAGAAAAGAGCAATGCCGCCCGTAGAGTGCCAACTGGCAAAGGTCGTCATGAGCGAGAGCCATGACCGCCAGATCATCGTGCTGCAGCAAAAGGGGGGCGAACGCCAGTTCCCGATCATCATCGGCTTTTTCGAGGTATACGCCATTCACCGGTTCGTGCACAACGAGCCCCTGGCGCGCCCTCTGACCCACGAACTGATCGGCAACATCCTCACCAGCCTCGGCATTTCGGTGGACAGGATTGTCGTCAATGACCTGAAGGACATGACCTTCTACGCGCGCATCTTCCTGAAGCAGGGAGATGAGATCTTCGAGGTGGACAGCAGACCCAGTGACGCCATAGCCATCGCAGTCCAAGCGGGGGCACCGATCTTTGTGGAAGAACATGTCCTGGATCAGGCGTCGCGCGATTTCGCCTAGGCGCCTTGTTTAGGACGTTCGAGCGGCAGGTAGACCCGGAATGTGCTGCCTTGACCTTTCGTGCTTTCCACGGCGACCGTTCCTCCGTGCCGGCACACAAGCGCGTGAACGAGGCTGAGCCCCAGCCCCGTGCTGCCCTCTTTTGTCGTGAAGAAAGGCTCGAAAAGCCTTTCCTTCAACTCGTCGGGTATGCCGCAACCCGTATCACGCACGCACAGCACGCAATGCCGCGCCGCCTGGCTCAACGACACCGAAAGGTTGCCGACCTGGGGCATCGCATCGAGGGCGTTCGTCATCAGATTCATGACAATCTGCCGCAGTTGAGTCTCCTGGCCCAGGACGAAAAGCTCCTCAGGCAGATCCAATTCCAGTGTGCATCCGCTCCCCTGCAACCTTGGCTTCAGCAGTTCGCTGACCCGGAGCACGACCTGCGTCATGTCCACTCTGGACGGCGGCCCGGCGAAACCCACCTGCGCAAAAGCGGACATCTGGTCAACCAGCTTCTTGCCCATCTGCACGGCATCCATCGCGCGGCCCACGTCCTCGGCGCTCTCCTTCTCACTGACACGCATCCCGATGAGTTCAAGGCGCGCCAGGATAGAGGCCAGGACTTTGTTCAAATCGTGTGCTGTGCCCGCTGCCATCTGGCTGAGGGCTGTAAGCTTCTCGGTATCCTCCCGCAGGTGCAATGCATCGCCTCCGGCCGCCAGCAGCCTGGCGTTGTAGAGCGAGGCCCCAGCCTGCGCCGATAGGAGCGTTAGCACGTTCAGATCGTCGTCATTGAAGCTGCTACCTTTGCCCAAGTTGTCCACGTAGATAACGCCGACAAGCTGCCCTCGCGCGATCATCGGCGCACACATTACGGAGCGCATGCCCTTTCGGATCACGCTGCTCTGCTTGCTCACGACCGGATCAGTGGAAGCGTCGCGTATCAGCACGGGCACGCGCCGGCGGGCCACGTCATTCACAATAGTGTGGCTGACCTCGGCGTTCGAGTCAGAGATTGACCCTGAAGAGACGTCCACCGCGACGCGGAAGTCCAAACCCCCTGCCTCGTCAGAAAGAATGGCGAAGCCCCTGGCCACATCAAGCTGCTCGGCAAGACTGTCAACGATATACGCCAGGATGGCCCCCTGGTCGTGCGTATTGGCAAATACGCGACCGCTCTCAATCAACCTGCGGTAACGCCCGTCAGGCTCCCCCTGCTCTTTGGCGCTCTTAGCGACGGCCCCGTCCCTCCAAAACCAACGAGACTTAGCCGTAACGGGTGACATTGTAAGCGTTTATGGCAGCGAAGTCAACCTTTGCGGCTGGCCTGACGGTATCTACCTGGGACTCGCACCTGTTGAAAACCCGGAGGTTCGGATATAATCGGTGGCCATAGCGGACTGCGCGTTCCCGGCGCGGAGTTCTGCCCAGCGACTTTTCTTACGTTCACGTAGTGGGGCGGGAACAACATGGCTGCTGAATCCCCCAAGATCGAAAGAGTGTTGTTCATCGCTCCGCAGATGGAGCCGCGGGGCACGAGCGAATACACCGTCAACCTGGCGAAAGAGTTCAAGAGGCGCGGTGTTGAGGTCGCCGTCTTCTGCGTCCCGGGTCTTATGCTAGACGCTCTGCGGACGGAGCAGATTCCGGTGACTATCTTCGACCATCTGGAGAGCAAGTGGTTTCGCTTCACGCAAGCGAAGAGTCTGCTGGCTGCTGCGGAGCGGTTCTTGCCCCAGGTTGTGCACGGCCAGACTGTCCGCGTGAGCCGGCCCCTCAGATCCCTTGCGCGGTACGCCAGCTTGGCTGCCGACGAACAGCCCTCGGCACCCATTGTGTTGACGGTGCACTGGCCACCTCGGGCACGGACAGCATTTCGCTCGTTGGCTGACCGAACCCTGAGCGGCATTATCGCCACGACCCAGGACGTGCGCGAGGCGCTGGTGAACGCTTTCGGCGTGGACAAGGCAAAGATAGCGGTCGTCCCCAACGGGATTGATGTGGATGCATCCTCGGCCTCAAGTCGCAAGATGAGGCCCATCTTCAGCGGTTTCCGCCCGGTTGTTGGATCGGTCGGACCCGTCGAAACGGCAAGGGGTCATGAGCTGTTCGTGCAGGCCGCTGCTCGGCTTGTCCGAGCGGGGAAGCTGCTACAGTTCGTGGTGGCGGGTGAGGGGGACGAGCTGCCCCAATTGTGCAGACTCGCCTCACGCCTGGGCCTCGACAAGCATCTGACTTTCGTGCGCGATTTCGCCTCATATGACGAAATACTGAGCGCCTTGGACATCGTTGTTCAGAGTTCCCAGGTGGATGTGTCGGGCTTCAGTATTCTGGAGGCGATGGCTCACGGACGGCCCGTCATCGCGTTTAACACTGGCACGGCCTGCGAAATGCTTGAGACCGGGAAGACCGGCATCCTCGTGCGGCGGGGGGACGTGGACGGGTTGGCGCAGGCGATAGAAGATCTGGCGGAGAATACAGAGCGCGCGAGAGAGATTGGGCAGGCGGCGCGGACGAAGGTCGCCGAGAACTTCAACATCAAGGACGTCGCTGACATGACCCTGGCCTTCTACGCCCGCCTTTGCGCTGCGGGCGGGCCGGATGGCCTTTCGCCCAAGGCTCTTTAGGCGTTCTGCTGTTGCCCCGCCTTTGCAGGACTGAGGCAGTGACGTGAACGAAGGCGCGAGAGAAGAAAGCTGTCCTACGGACTCGGGGCCGTCACCGTCCCAGGCAAGCGAGCAGATGGGCGCGGAGGTCAAGACCTTCGAGTTCTATGTCAAGCGCGAGGCCGCGCAGACTGCGGTGCGCCCGGCTGGGGGGGCTCAGCCGCACAGGCGGATAGACTCCTATCTGGCTTCGCGCTTTCCGGACTATTCCCGCACCTTCATCAAGAAGCTCATGGAACAGGGGGCGGTGACCGTGGGCGGTGTTCCAGTCAAGCCGTCGTACGCGCCCCGGCCAGGCGACCACGTCATTGCAAGGGTGCCGGTGCTGAGCGGTGCGTCTGTCGAGCCCGAAGACATCGCCTTGGACATACTCTACGAAGACGACTGGATCGTGGTCGTTAACAAGCCGCCTGACATGGTCGTCCATCCGGCCAAAGGGCATCAGAGCGGCACACTCGTAAACGCCCTCGCGTACCATTGCGAAAAGCTGAGCTCCTACTCGGGTGAACTGCGCTCCGGGATCGTGCATCGTCTTGACCGCGACACCAGCGGCGTGATCCTGCTGGTCAAGGACGAGTCCGTGCACCAGAGCATCGCGCAGCAGTTCGAGTCCCGACGGGTTAGGAAGGAGTACGTTGCCGTTTGCGAAGGGCGAGTTGAGTTGGACAGCAACGTGATCGAGGCGCCCATTGGTCCGCATGCCAGGCTGGCGGAAAGGATGGCCGTCCGCTTTGACGTGGGCAGAGAGGCGAAGACGGTCTACGAGGTGGTGGAGCGCTTGGGGGAGTTCACTGTGGTTCGTTGCTTCCCGCACACGGGCCGCACGCACCAGATACGCGTGCATCTTCAGCACATCGGTCATCCGATCGTCTGCGACGCGAGCTACGGGCGGCGGGATGCCATCTACCCCAGCGACCTGACCGGTGAGGAGTCGCAGCCGTTCGAGGAGCCGATCCTGGACCGGCAGGCGCTTCATGCCAGGCGTCTGATCATCCACCACCCCGTACTGGGGCGCGAGTTGTGCTTCGAAGCGCCGATGCCTGCGGATATGATGGCGCTGATCCGGGCGCTGCGCGAGCGCGTCGCCTGAGGGAGGGATTCAAAGCGTGTCACCGGCGCGGTTGGGCGTTACCCCGTGCAAACGGTGGCACTGGATGGCGGAAACAGATATCATAGGGTAGGCGGACCATATAGAACGCGGGCGGCGCGAACGTTCTGCAGGCAGGGTGCAAACTCGAGGACCGAGCAGGTGGAAGGCGCGATACCGACCGATAGCAGCTCAGAGATCGGGGACCCTGTAGCGGGCCTGGGAGAACGCATCAAGGGAGTCGTATTTGACATGGACGGCACGATTGTCAGCTCCGAGCTGGACTTTGACAGGATTCGCGCCGAGGCACGTGTTCCAGCCGGGGTTCCTATCTTGGAGTTCATAGCCGGGGGCGCGAGTGAGGAGGTTCTGCGTGTGCTGCTCGAACACGAGGACCGGGCCGCCCGCAGGTGCTCTCTGCAACCCGGGGCACTTCAGGTGCTCAGTTCGCTCCGCGGTCAGGGGGTGAAGCTGGCGCTGTTCACGAGGAACTCGCGGGATTCCGTGCGGCTTGTGCTGGAGCGGTTGGGGCTTGAGTTCGATTGCTGGGTCGCCCGCGAGGATGCGCAGCCAAAACCGTCGCCCGAGCCCGTCCTGAAGATCGCTGCCACGCTCGGGCTGCTGCCCGAGCAGTTGCTCGTGGTCGGCGACTACGTCTTTGACATAGAGTCGGGGCGTGCCGCCGGAGCCGTCACCGCCCTGCTCAAGACGAATAAGCACGCCGTCCCCACTCCACCGCCCGACCTCGTCCTGGAAGAGCTTGCTGATCTGTTGCACTGGTTTCCGGCCACTGGGGGAGGGCGCCCTGAGAGAACCGGATGTAGGCAGGTGGCTGGAGCGCGTTTGAAGTGCTCGCCTGCGCCGTCTCGTCAGACTAAGAAGGAGGCAGAGTGAAACTGCACTTCAAGATCGCGACGTTGCTTCCGTTGCTTTTCCTGGCGGCGGGACTGGGCGCTGCGCCCGAGCAGCAGCAAGGGGGTGCGGGCACGACGTCACGTGCGGCGGACAAGGCTGACAACGCGCTTTCCCCCGAACTGCAACGCGTGCTGGATGCCCTGGACAAAGCGAACGAGAAGCTGAAGGACGTTAAGGCAAAGGTCCGATACCGCCGCGAGATTCCGCTGCTGGAGGAGTCTCAGGAATGCGATGGATCACTCGCCTACATGAAGCCCAACCTGATTCACCTCAAACTGGAAAAGCCACGCAACGAAGAGCTATACACTGACGGAAAGATGTGGTGGTTCGTCAGCCACGATGACAAACAGGTCGAGATATATAAAGTGGCGTCAGGGGAACAGGATGCAGATGCAGAGCAGAAGGAGGGTTCGGGCGCCGACAAGCAAGCTGCTCCCGCTCCTGCGGAGGCCTCATTCCTCACCTTCGGCTACGGCCAGAGTTCCGAGAAGCTGTTGAAACAGTACCGGGTCACCCTGGAGAGCAGCGGGGGCCCTTGCGGCGATGAGGCGGCAGAAGAAAAGGCGAAGGAATCCGAGGCGAAAGTTACCTGCTACCGCCTCAGGTTTGAGCCGAGAGACAAGGAAGCACCGGCGCAGTTTGACGCGATAGAGACCGTGGTGGCCGACGACCTCTGGCTGCCGCGGGAGATCGTGCTGTACGAGAGCAAGGGTGAGATTGTGCATACTTACCAGCTCCGCGACATCAAACTCAACAGCGGCCTGAAGACGAGGGAGTTCACATACAAACCTCTCCCGGGCTACTACGTCAAACCCCCGGAGTCCTGGTAAGGTCGGATGACCGGCAGGCGAGGCGCGTCCGCTCCGAAACACTTCACATACTCAGCCCGATGGTTCACGGGCCATGCTGCCGTAGACGAGGGACCATGCTGCAACAAGATTACACAAGCCCCTACGGCGTTGTGAGGCTGTTCGCAGACCGGGAGAGGCTATGCCGCGTAGAGTTGGCGCATGATGGATTCGAGTGCCGAACCCCGGCGCGTCCCGGTCGAATGGATCCCTGGCCGGCCCGCCGTCCGGCGCCTCGGGGGAATGACTGGTGGGCGCCCTTCACGGGAATGCTTGACCGGTACTTCCAGGGACGCGACTTGCGCTGCGAGACCAACACATGGGCGCTGGATTTGATCCTGTCTCTCTGCGTGAGCGACTTCCAGCGGCTGGTCTATGAGAAGCTGACGGAGGTTGAATTCGGACACGTTGTGACCTACGGCGGACTGGCGCGGCTGTGTGGTAATGCCGGCTCCGCTCGCGCCGTGGGCCGCGCCTTAAGCGCAAACCCGCTTCCGATCTTCGTGCCTTGTCACAGAGTGGTGGCCGCCGGAGGCGGGCTGGAGGGATTCAGCGCCGGCGTCGAATGGAAGAAACGCCTGCTTCAGCACGAGGGTTGGCTCGTGCGCGACGGCCGCGTTGTGCGGCAGGCACAGGATACGAGCGCACGGCGGCGACTGCGTTCAGGCGCGAGTGCGTGTCCGCTCCCCACAAGATGAATGGAGGTCAAGTAGCGGTGAGCAAAGAAAACATCTGCGTCTATGCAGGAAGCTTCGATCCGCCGACGCAGGGCCATATGTACATGATACGGAAGGGATCGGAGCTGTTCTCCAAGCTGATCGTGGCCGTCGGGAGCAATCCGAACAAGCACTACACCTTCTCCACGACGGAGCGGCTGAAGATGCTCCGGGCTTGCTGCCATGGGTTTACCAACGTCGAGGTCGATCATTTCGAGGGGCGCTTCCTGGTGGACTACGCTGAAGCGGCAGGGGCAAACTACATGCTGCGCGGCATAAGAAGCCAAGGTGACTACGAGTTCGAACGCGCGATGCGGAACGTGAACGAGGACCTCAAGCCCGGCGTCACTACCGTGTTCTTGATGCCGCCACGGGAGATATGCGAGGTCAGCAGCAGCTTCGTGAAGGGACTGATGGGTCCGAAGGGTTGGGAAGAAGTCATAAGGCCGTACGTGCCTCCGCCCGTCCACGACATGCTGCTCAGGACTACCGTCCGTTCGTCTTCGACCCCCTTCGTCACCGGTGATGGGGGTAGTTGAATGCCATACAGGACGCCCGGGGACGGGCTGTCACCGGCGGAAGGATGTCAGAGCAAGAGTCTCTTGTTCATCTCCTCAAGCAACCTGGCCCCCTCTGCAAGGTCATTGGCGCTGAGGATCTCTTCGGTTAACTGCTTGGCTTCTGCGTACTGCACGGAGCGGATGACCCTCTTGACTTCCGGCAGGATGACCGGCGGCGCAACGCTTAGATTGTCGATCCCGAGTCCCAGCAGCAGCACGGTGTAGTGGACCACACTGGCCATCTCGCCACACAGGCCGACGGGGATATGGGCCTGGGCAGCCGCATCCACAGTCATCTTGATCAGCCGAAGCACGGCTGGATGCTCCGGCCTGTAAAGGCCCGCGACGTGTTCGTTGCCCCGGTCAACGGCGAGGGTGTACTGGATCAGATCGTTTGTCCCGATGCTGAAGAAGTCGCAGTGCTTCGCCAGCGCATCAGCGCACACCGCCGCGCTTGGGACCTCTATCATGGCTCCCACCTGCATGTTTCGGTCGTACTCTTCCCCCTTCCGGTCGAACTCCTTGCGGATGTCATCTAGCAGACGCTTTGCCCTCAGCAACTCATCGAGGTTCGAGACAAGTGGGAACATGACCTTGACGTTTCCGAACGCGCTGGCCCTCAGGATAGCACGCAACTGCGTTACGAGCAGGTCGGGGTGACGGAGGCAATAGCGCAAGGAGCGCAACCCCAGGAAAGGGTTCCGCTCGCGAACTTGAGGGGCTCCGAGGGCGAGCTTATCGGCGCCCAGATCCAGCGTGCGGATAATGATGGGACGGTTGCCGAGCCGGCGGACCGCTTCCATATAGGCTTCGAAGTGATCGTGCTCGGTGGGCGGGGACTCGCGCATCAAGAACAGGAACTCTGTCCGATACAGTCCGATTCCGTCCGCGCCGTACTCGATGGCCTTGCTGATCTCCTTGGGGAACTCGATGTTTGCAAGCAACCCCAAACGTCGGCCGTCCGGCGTCTCCGCCGGCAGGTTCTTGATCTGCTCCAACAGAAGCTTGCCCGACTCTGCGACCTCACTTCGACGCCGCTGGTAGCTGGCAATCGTCTCCTCGTCAGGTTCGCATATGACAATCCCCTGCGTCCCGTCAACGATCACTATATCCCCGCCGCTCACCTCGTTTGTGATAGTCCCCAGCCCCACCACAGCCGGGAGGCCCAGGGCCGAAGCGATGATCGCCGTATGGCTGGTTGGGCCGCCGCCGTCTATCGCAAAGGCTTTTACCTTCTCGGTATCCACGGAAGCAGTCTGGCTCGGGCTCAGGTTCTGGGCTACCAGGATCACCTCCTTTCGAAGCGACGCAAGCTCCTCGCGCTTCTGTCCCAGCAGATTGCGCAGCAGGCGCCGTTCCAAATCATCCAGATCAGCCACCCGCGGCGCCAGAAAAGCGTCACCCTGGAATATCTTCCGCCAGTGCCGCATGGTCCGTGCGACTGCAAACTCCGCCGTGTACCGCTTCTCCTTTATCCTGTCGAAGAACTCCCGTCGGAACGAATCGTCGCCGAGCATGCCGGCGTGGGCTACAAATATCTCCGCAATGTTCGAGCCGGCCCTCGATCTGAGTTCCTCCGCCAACGCGTGGAGTTCCTCCAGGGCTGCGCCCATCGCTTTTGTGAGGCGCTCAACCTCAGGGTTCACCTCTTCGGGGCGGATGAAGTGCTCGGGTATGCGCACGCCCTCCGCCTCGAGCAGGAAGACCTCTCCGATGGCAATCCCCGGCGATACTGGTATGCCGCGACGTATGTCCATACTCAGCTCACTTCGCAGCCTGAGCGCCCATGGCAGACTCAACGTAGAAGCAATGCTTCACCAGTTTCTCAAGCACGCTACGCGCCTGCTCGGAGTCGTCCCCGCTGACGTGGAACGCCAACTTGGAGGTGGGCGTTATGCCAAGCGCGGAGAGCTCTTCCACATTCCGCGCATCCGCTCTCTTGCCGTTCAGCTCGGCCACCACCTCGCTGTTGAAGCACGATGCAATCTTTGCCAGCCTGGTTACGTGCCTGCACGGGTCAAGTTCCATGCCCGGGTCGTTCTCCACGAAGAAGTTGCTCTCCACAAGGAACTCGAGGACGCCCAGCGCCTGGCGAGCATCCTCTCCCCTGGTTGTGACATTCATAACGGATCCGTGCCTGCCCCGCAACGTCATAAGGTTCATCACGCTCTTACCTGGCGCCCGGCGGTCCTCGATCCGGACCTCAATCTCGCTTCGGAAGGCCTGAGCCAGTTCGGCGAAGCGCTGGATCGGCCTCACGTGAAAGCCGAGGCGGTTCCTGATAATCAACTCTGCGTTCTGTGCACCACTCACCCTGGGGCCTCCCCTCGAAACCTCAGGCATCCATCTCAGCAATCAGCTCGAGCGCCTCCCGTCCAGTGCGCGTGAGGGACAGAAAACGTCGAAAATCCCGGTTGTGAATAAGCCTGCTGATCTTCTCCAGCGCCGCCAGGTAATCGTCTGCGTCTTTGTCAGGCCCGATGATAAGAAAGAGCGCGTGCACGGCCTCTCCGTCGAGCGCATCAAACTGCACGCCTGTGTCGCTCAGACCCACGGCCATGACGGTACGCTCAATCCCTCTCACCCTGGCGTGAGGCACGGCAACGCCGCGCCCGATGGCTGTGCTTCCGAGGGCCTCGCGCTCCAGAACCGCTCGCAGAACGGGTTCGAGTTGTTCTGCGGCCAGTTTGCCGGCCTCAACAAGCCTCAACAGGAGCACGCGAACGGCTTCCTCCTTGCTTTTGACCTGCACGGCCGTGCATATCGCCTCTTCACAGATGATGTCCGACAGCTGCATTTCCACCTTCCACGTTAGAAACCCACTCACATCTCTCAGCACTCTGCCGTGCCAGCGGGCAACCTACTACCTCCGGCGCGGATGTCCCTGGGCCTCGAGATTGAGACCAAAGGGCGGCCGCACTACGTCCTTGCGGCCCCGCGTTCTAGCTACCGGTCCGGCTCTTTGTCGGACTCGGAAGCCCTGTGAGCTTCCCTTGCGTGCTTGCTGACCAGTTTGTCATGAAAGCGCGCGACACGACGCTCCAGTTTTGAAATCACCTCATCAATGGCCTCGTACATCTCGTGGCCCTCTGCATTTGCCACGAGTATAGACCTGTGACACTTGGCCACGGCCTCCACGCGTGGGCCGCTCGATTCGTTGGCCAGGGTGACAGTAATGTGCTGGATGCGGTCGTCAAACCGGGGCAGCTTGTCAATCCGCTCCCGGATGTGCTTCTCCAGCGCCTCAGTGACTTCCATGTGCCGTCCGCTGATTTCGACCTCCACGCTTTACACACCTCATTTCTATCAGCTCACAAGCGGACAACGCCGACGTCGGCCCTGTTGCCGGCCAACACTCAACACCACCTGCTATTGGTCTTCCATCTCCTCCTTTGACAGCTTGCCTGCCGTGCTTTCGACCATGCCCGGCTCCGCCGTCGGCGTGAGCAGCGCTGAGGCATTCGCGGCACGGTCGACCTCAATCACCTCCCCGGGGCGCTGCTTGGCCGTGGCCACCATGCCGGCAGACATGCAAAACCTGAACGCCTCCTCCACGCTCATGTCAATCTCCGTGACCTCGTCGCGGGGTAGAACCACGACATACCCCGTTAGAGGCGCCGGGGAGGTGGGTATGAAAACCGTCACGACGTCTCGCCCGATCTTCTCCGCTATGTCCTTTATACCCGTTCCAGTGAGGAAGCCCACACTGTATGCTCCCCTTCGCGGGTATTCGACCGCAACGACGTGGAGAAACCGGCGGTTCCTTGGAGTCCCCAACAGAAAGTCGCCCATTTGCCGCGCGTGCGGATATATGGCCCTGATCACAGGGAACCGCGCGAAGAAGCCGTCCACTCCGCCCACGATCCTTCCCCCGACGTAGCTTCGAAGGATCACCCCCGTGAGGTAGACTAAGACCAAGGCCCCCAGAATACCTATGGAGACCCCAACGAACCCCGGGAAATTGTCCCCGGCATACTCCTTGCGTGTGTCAGGGTCGTCTACGACCTCAGGGGGCGCATTCGGGAAAACCGTCTCGAACAGCGCGGGGCGCGCGACGATAACCTGTTGGCAAAGGCTGTTGACCGCGGTCCCGATCGTCCTGTCGAGTTGGTGGTAGAGCCAGATCAGCAGGAACACGGTTATCAATATTGGAAACAGAGCGGCCAGACCCGTCAAAAAAGCACGTTTGAAATCGCCTATGAACGTCGTTTCGCCCATCCTTGCTCCGGGCTCCCGCGCCGCCTGGACGCTTGCTATGCGGCTGGCGACGCCGTTCGATTATGGCAAACAGCTATTCTATACAGCCGCCGCGTGACGGTCAAGAACATGAGGTTCACAGCCGCCTCACTGCGCTGCAACGCCGCCTGCGCAGTCGTAAGCCCTCAGTTCCATGTTGCCATCCTGCATGAGCTTACGATGCCTGCTGGGCTCCTTGCAGTCGCGGTAGCCCTACTCTGCTGCGGTCGCGGCAGAGGCTGCGACGGTCCGCTGGACGGCGCGACGATGGTTGGCACCAGCGCCTTGAGCGCGCTATACTCCGCCTGCCGTCAGGTGCGGTTGACGGCCGGCATGCCGGATCCGAGCCATGCAAACCGTGACAGAGAAAGGGCGAAGGCATGAACATGGACGATCCTCACGAGTTAACCGGCGCGTGTGCCATTGGCTCGCGACGGGAGCTGTTTGCCGACGACTGGCTCATCGACCGGCTGGATGGCGTGCGGCGTTGTCTGCACCATCCTGTGCCGGCCGACGTGGCGCTGTCTTTCGACCGGCCCTGGGAAGGTCCGGCCTGCTGCTACGTGACGGTGTTCCAGGACGCGGACCGCTACCGGATGTACTACGGCTGCTACCCCTTCGGCACCAAGTCCCCGGATCAATACACCGGCTATGCGGAGAGTTCGGACGGAATCCATTGGACGAGGCCGGTCTTGAACCTGGTTGACTTCAAAGGCTCCAGGGAGAACAATCTCCTGTGGGAGGGGCCGAAAGCGCACAACTTCTCCCCGTTCATCGACACGCACCCCGACGTTGCGCCGGACCAGCGGTACAAGGCCGTCACCGGCGATCCGCCCCTCGCCCTCGCGTCCGCAGACGGGATTCACTGGCGCAAGCTGCAGGAAACCCCCATCCTGCAATCGGACAACCCGGCGTTCGAACGGCTGGGCATCGCGTACTGGGGCAAAGATCCGAGTTCGGGCCGAGCCCTTTTCGACTCCCACAACCTGGCCTTTTGGGACAGCCGGATCGGAGAGTACGTGTATTATTTCCGCGGCTGGACTGCCGTGCCGGACCTTCCGGGGGTGCGCATTCGCACGTTCTTCCGCAGCCGTTCCCAAGACTTTCTCCGCTGGTCCGAGCCGGAGGCGGTCGAGTTCAGCACGCCACCGACGCTCCTCGACCAATTCTACACTAACTGCGTGCAGCCGTACTTCCGGGCCCCGCACATCTACGTCGCTCTGCCGATGCGGCTCGCGTGGCGAAAGCCCCTATCTCAAGCGGCGGACAGGGACGGTCTTGGAGAGGCCGTGCTGATGGTCAGCCGCGATGGCCTTCATTTCCACCGTTACATGGAGGCGTTCCTGCGGCCAGGACTGGACCAGCGGGATTGGTCGAAGCATTCCAACATGATGGCTTGGGGGATGCTGAGCCTGTCCCCGGGCGAGATATCGCTGTACCACACCCGGCACCACTACGCGCCAACAGCGCACCTGCAGCGCACCGTGCTGCGGGCGGACGGGTTCGTGTCGCTGCAGGCGCCCTACAGCGGCGGCGAGTTCACGACCAGGCCGCTCGTGTTCTCCGGGAACCGGCTGGAGATCAACGTCTCCTCGGGCGCGGCGGGCAGTCTCCGGGTCGAGATTCAAGACGAGTCGGGCCGGCCGATCGAGGGGTTCGGGCTGCATGAGAGCAGGGAGTTCTACGGTGACGAGATCGAATACATCGCGCAGTGGCGCGGGGGCGCCGACGTTGGCCGCCTTGCGGGCCGCCCGGTGCGGCTGCGGTTCGTGTTGCAGGACGCGGACGTATTCTCGCTGCGGTTTCTCGAGTGATTGAAAGGGCGGGCGTGTGCGCGGCTGCGAGGACAGGGCAAAGCTTTCCAGGAACCAACACTCCAGCGGACACGTTGCGTGCCCGTTCCATGGTCACGCCGACCGTAGTGCTCTCACCGGTAGCAACCATGCTTAGCTACGTATTCCACCACGGCCTTCATGTTCTCCGGCTTCGCATCCGCCGGCACTTCGTCCGAGGTGGATATCACGTAGCCTCCCCCTTTCATGGCGGCGTCGAGGCAGCGCTTCGCTTCCCGCCGTGCATCCTCCAGGCTCCCGTGCGCCAGCACGACGGGGCTGTAATTGCCCATAAGGCAGACGCGGTCCCCAAAGGTGCGCTTCACCTCCGCCAGGTCGCAGTCCCCCAGCACGTCCAGGTGCTGGATGAACGCTGGTTCAAGATCCACCAAGTCCGCCAGCACGTCACGAATGCGGCCGGTTGTGAAAAAGCCGATGATCTTGTCCCCACGGACCGTCTCAACAGCTGACCGCGCACGGGGCACGACGTATTCCCGCACAAGCCGCGGGCTAAGCAGGCTTGTGGATCCCCAGCAGATGTCGTAAACCAGCACGTCCGCCGCCGGAGAAGCGCCAGATCCCGTAGACGGGCGAGGAGGTCGCCGCGATAGCCTTTGTCCGCCCCTGACGGGCCGAAATGGCCGGTGAGCGGTTTCTCGCAGATGATGCCCTTGCCCGCCGTTGCGGCTGCCAGGATGGCTTGCTCGTGCACGTAGGGAGGCGAGCAGGCGTCCAGCACATCGATTGCTCCAGCATCGCATCCGTGCTGTCGAACACGGGAATGCCGTGCTCGCGTCCGAAGTTCTCACGGCTCTCCGCACGCAGCGAGGTTGCGGCCGCAAGCTGCACGTCCACGCCATAGAGCCGGCGCAGACACTCGACGTGATACCGGCCGGCAAAGCCGGTTCCAACGAGTCCGACGCGCACTTTCCGCATTGCCCGCTCCTGGCACTGGCACTATGCTGGAACTCCGCCAGCGTCAAGCAGACCTGATCATACGCCATGCGTTTTGGGCTGGCAAGTCCCCTGAAGGTGTCTCGCCGGAGCACGCTGCTCGAGCAGTTGCCTCCATTGACAGGGGGCGCCGCTCCCATATAATAAGCTGCCCCCGCGGGTGAGACAATGTGAGCGAGGACTCATCACATACTCGCTGTTGCACTAAAGTTGGCTCGTCACCAAACGTAGCGGGCGTGAGGGGACGGCGCGGTGCGTTCTGATTGGGTCGTCTCCGAGCCACAAGCGAGAGAAGCGCGGACATGGTGGAAGCGGGAAAGGTCTTGAGAGTGGCGGTCGTCGGGCTGGGTCATCTCCACCCGAGATCGTACATGCCGCTCTTTGATGCGGATCCGGCAACGAAGGTCGTGGCGGTTGTGGAGGAGGATCGAGCGCTTCGCGAGTCGTTCTGTGCTGATTTCGGCGTCAGGGGGTACCCTTCCGTGGCGGCGCTGCTGGCTGAAGACGCTCCGGACATCGCGGCGATCTTTCTTCCGCATGCGGATTGCCCTGAGGCCGCAATCCGGTGCGCCGGAAAAGGTGTCCACCTGATTGTTGAAAAGCCCATGGCAGCCAGCGCATCCGGAGCGGAGGAAATCGTTCGGGCTGCCAGGAGCGCCGGCGTGAAGCTGACGACGGGCTACCTCTGGAGGCTCCACCCGGCGGCCATTGAGTGTAAGCGCATCATCGAATCCGGCGCGATCGGCCAAGTGGTCGGCGCGGAGGCACGCTGCGCCGCCGGGCGGCTGCACCGCTACATCCAGGGTCATGCCGCGTGGATGCTACAGCGTTCGCGCTCGGGTGGCGGGCCCATGTATAACCTGGGTGTGCACTGGATTGACCTGTTCCGATGGCTTCTGACCGATGAGGTCGTCGAGGTGTCCGGTCGGAACGTGAAGGTCAACACGGAATACGATATAGAGGACAATTCATTTGCCCACCTGCGCTTCGCCAAGGGCGCGATCGCCTCGCTGGACATCAGCTACACGGTGCCGGATTCCTTTCCGCACGGCCGTGACCTTTACGTTGCGGTGCGCGGCACAAAGGGGGTGCTCTCATGGGCGCCGGCTTACGAAGGCGAGAAGGACGTGCTTGAGATATGCAGCGATGCCCCGGCATTCTTGGGCGCGCCGCGGCGCAGCGTGACGTTCGAGCTGGAACCCACGAGCGGGTATTCCGGATGCATGGGCACGCAGTACGTGCGTGCGTTCGCCGAGGCCATCCTGACGGACGGCACGCCTCCCATCACGGGCGAAGACGGCGTCGCGGCGCTAAAGGTCGTTGAGGCCGTTTACAGATCCTCTTCAGAAAAGCGTTGGGTGGAGGTCGCTTCATGAAGGTAGTGGTAACCGACTACATCGAGGACAACCTGGACTGGGAAGCGGAGCAGCTCGCCGCTGCAGGGATCGAGTTCGCCGCGTATCAGTTGAAGTTCAAGCCTGAAGCCGAGATTCTTGGGAAGATCGCGGACGCGGACGTCGTGCTGGTCAATATGGTCAAGATGGACGAATCCATCCTGTCCAAGATGCCCAACTGTAAGTTGCTCATCCGCCATGGCATAGGCTATGACAACGTAGACGTTTCCGCTTGCACGAAATACGGAATACAGTTCGCCTATCAGCCCGACTACTGCAAGGAGGACGTGGCTGAGCATGCCATCGCCCTGATCTTCGCGTGCGGTCGCAAGGTCGTGTGGAGCAGGAAGATCCTGGACAGATGCAGCCAGCAGGGACGGTGGGACTTCACCGGGTTGTTCCCTATCCGCCGCCTTGACGGCAAAACGCTCGGCATCGTGGGCGTCGGCCGAATAGGCAGCCGCGTGTATCGCAAGCTGAAGACCTTCGGCTTCAGGATTCTCGGCAACGACCCCTATTTGAGCCAAAAGCGCAAGAAGGAGCTCGAACTGGAGTTCGTGGACAAGAAAACGCTGTTCAGCGAGTCCGACTTCGTGACGATCCACACGCCGCTCAACGATGAGACCCGTCATCTCGTCAACGCCGAGACAATCGGCTGGATGAAGCCGACCGCGTATCTCATCAACACTTCGCGCGGCCCCATGGTTGACATTGACGCCCTGGCGGAAGCGCTGAAAAGCAATAGGATTGCCGGGGCTGCCATTGACGTCTATGAGGTCGAACCACCGCCACAGGACTATCCGCTTTTCGGCCTGGACAACGTAATCCTCACCCCACACACCGGGTGGGCGTCCGAGGAGGCCGGCTGGGAGATTCGCAGGAGCATTCTCGACGACATCCTTGCCTTCAGCGAGGGCAGAGCGGCCCGTTGCGTCGTCAATACGGAAATACTCCGAAGAGGGTAGCAGCCAATGCAGCAAGCTGGCATTACGCATGTCGCGGGTCCCTTGCCCGGACCGAAGGGCAAGAAGCTTCTCGCACAGTGGCACAGGTATGAGGCCGACGTGGCGGGCTTCCAGGCGCCCGTCGTCTGGGCCTCGGCCAAGGGCTGTGTGGTTGAGGACGTGGACGGCAATACATACATTGACTGGACGTCGGGAGTCCTCGTAACCAACGTGGGACACTGTCACCCGCATCTGGTCGAGGCGGCGCGGAAGGCAACCGGGGAGCTGCTCAACAACTATGAGTGTGCGAACGTCCACCGCATACAGGCAGCGAAGGTGTTTGTGAAGGCGCTTCCGCCGCACCTGAACAGGTGCTTCTTTCTGAGCACCGGCAGCGAGGCAATTGAGGGCGCGTTGCGCCTGATGAAACGGCGCACGGGGCGTTATGAGATCATCTGCTTCGAGGGCGGCTTCCATGGCCGCACGTTCGGCGCGGCCTCCGCGGGGGGAATGGCCGGGCCGAAACGCATGTACGGTCCGAGCATCCCAGGCATGATCCGAGTGCCGTTCCCCTATCCCTACCGTGATCCCTGCGGGTGGTGCAAGGGCGGCCCAAGCTTCAAGAACTACTTCGACCACCTGGAGTCTATTGTCGCGGCGAACTCGACCGGCAGTCTGGCCGGCGTTATCGTCGAGCCCTATCAGGGCGCCGCTGGGTTTATCTTCCCACCGAAGGGATGGTTGAAGCGCCTGGAGGCGTGGGCGCATGCCAACGACATGCTCTTCGCCCTGGACGAGGTGCAATCCTCCTACGGGCGAACAGGGAAGATGTGGGCGCTGGAGCACGAAGATCTCAGACCCGACATAATCGCGGTAGGCAAGGGCATCGGCTGCGGTGTGCCGGTGAGCGCCATCGCGGCAACGGCCGACGTATTCTCGTGCCTGAAGAAGGGCGAGATGTCGAGCACGCTCGGCGGAAACCCCGTCGGGAGCGCGGCAGTTATCGCGGTTCTGGAGATCATGAAAAAGGAGCAATTGGTCTCCAACTCGGCCAGGATGGGCGCCTACATGAAGAAGCGCCTGAAGGCGATGACCGCGAAGTGCAAGTACCTCGGCGACGTCCGGGGCATGGGCCTCGTTATGGGGCTGGAATTCGTCAAGGACAAGAGAACCAAGGAGCCCGCGCCGGAGCTGATCCGGCCGCTGATCGTGGCGTGCGCGAACAACGGACTCCTCGTCGGCTCAGTTGGCGTGTACGGCAACGTCATCCGCGTCGCGCCGCCGCTGGTCATAACAAAGGCCGAGGCCGACGAAAGCCTCACCATCATGGAGAAGTCGCTGGGGGAGCTGAAGCTGTGACGGACAAAGACCGCATTCGAGAGACCGTCCAGAATCTCCTTCCCGAAACGGAGTCGTTTCTGTGCGACATCATGAGGTTTCCTTCGACGCCGGGGCGGGAGCAGGAGGAGATGGAATTTCTGTGCGGCGCATTTGGCGCGCTGGGCGCCGACGTCGAGAAGGCCGAGATGGCGGATGACTTGCTGGATGACCCGGACTATTGCGATCCTGTGCCCGGCCTTCACTACGACGGCCGCTTCAACCTGAGTGTTGTCCGGCGAGGCACTGGTGGCGGAAGGACGGTGGTGCTGAACGCGCACGCGGATGTCGTGCCGCCGTCCGAGGGCATGGATGACGCTTGGAACCCGCGCGTCGAGAACGGAGTTGTGTTCGGACGAGGCGCCTGCGACGCCAAAGGCCAGGTGGCGACGGTTTTCCTGGCGCTCAGGGCGCTGCAGAACCTCGGCGCAACGCTCAGGGGCGACGTGGTCGCTCACCTGGTGGTCGAGGAGGAGAACGGTGGAAACGGGACGCTTGCGATGGTCAGGAGGGGCGTTGAGGCGGACGCCTGCATTGTGCTTGAGCCTACCGGCGGCAAACTGATGACGTCGGTCCGAGGCGCGGTCTGGTTCCGAGTGGCGCTGCGAGGCACGGCCGGTCACACCGCCCAGGCAAGCCGCTCCTCAAGTGCGCTTCTGATGGCGCGCGACGCCATCGCCGTTCTTGAGAAGTATCATGACGACCTCTTGGCCGCCTCGCGCGGCTTTCCGCTGTTCGACCCGATTCCTAACCCTATGCCCATCAACTTCGGTCGCCTGGAGGCCGGGAGTTGGCCTGCTACGGTGCCGAGTCGGGCGGTGCTGGAAGGCGTGCTCGGGCTTCTCCCGAACAAGACCAAGGAGCAGGTCTGCGAGGAGATGAACCGGGCGCTCAAGGAAGCGAACAACGAGTTCCTGGCGAAGAACTTCGAGCTGTCTTTCATGTACCGGCACGACAGCAGCGTGCTGGACCCGGAGCACGAGTTGCCCCAAGGGCTCTTGAAGGCGGCAGATGAGATAGGCGCCTCGCTCGGGCTCGGCGGCATGCCTGCCTCGTGCGACGCGTGGTTCTACAACAACCAGCTCGGCATTCCGACGGTCGTGTGCGGGCCAGGTGCGCTTGGGGTAGCCCACTCAAAGGACGAGCAGATCGATATGCAGGACATTGCCAAGGCCGCTGAGGTCCTCGTGACGTTCTTGATCGAATATTGTGGGGCAAGCGAATGAAGGCACTCGTCAAGACGCAGAAGGGCGTGGGGTACGTCGAGGTGCAGGACGTTCCTGAGCCCACACCCGGGCCAGGCGAGGTGAAGATACGGATCGCCGCGTGCGGCGTGTGTGGGTCGGACATCCATGTCTTCCACGATACCTTTCCATATTGGCCGCCTGTCATACTCGGGCACGAGTTCACCGGGGCCATTGTTGAGCTGGGGCCGGAGTGCAAGCACTTCGAGGCGGGTGAGCGCGTGGTAGCGGAACCGCACACGCGGGCGTGTGGCGTGTGCCACCTGTGCCGAACAGGGAACATCCAGATCTGTGCTGAGAAGCGATCGCCGGGCTGGGGCATCGACGGAGGCATGGCCGAGTATATCTGCTATCCTGAGAAGCTGCTGCACCGCATCCCGGACGGGATGACATGGGAGCAGGCGGCCGTCGTCGAACCCACGGCCAACGTCGTCACCGACCTTATCGAGCGCACGGGAGTGATAGCGGGTGACTTCGTTGTCGTGCAGGGTCCCGGCCCCATCGGCCTGATAGCGGCGATGGTGGCGCGGGCTGCGGGAGCTTGCGAGGTGGCTGTCATCGGTGCACCGGGAGACGCAACTATGCGGCTGAAGAAGGCCCGCGAACTCGGCTTCGAACAGACGGTCAACGTAGGCGAGGCCGACCCTGTCGAGGCGGTCATGGACATGACCGGCGGCAGGGGGGCGGACATCGTTGTGGAATGCAGCGGCGCGCCTAAGGCCATCCCTGTTACAGTGGACCTTGTTCGCAAATTGGGCAAGATATGCGTCATCGGGCTGACGGGTAACCGAAACGTCGAGTTGCCCTGGGACAAGTTCGCTTTCAAGGTTGTGGACGTGGTATTCAATCTGTCCACATACTACACCGCGTGGGACAGAGCAATCAGTCTGATTCACAGCGGCGCGGTGCCGGCCGAGAAGCTCATTACCCATCGCGAGCCGCTCGAGAACTGGCAGCGGGTGTTCGAAGATATTGAGAATCTCCGTGCGTTGAAGGCGTTGCTGATTCCATAGCATCCCTCGCCTAGAAGCTCGGAAGGGAAAGTCGTATGGCTGAGAGTCTCGGCTTCGGAATCCTGGGCGCGGGACTTGTGGCGCCGCTTCACGCAAACGCCGTGCGGGATGCAGAGGGCTGCCGGTTGGTGGGTTTATGTGACGTGGACAGAGGACGCGCCGACAAGCTGGCCTCCAAGTACGGCGTGAAGGCATATTACTCCCTTGATGACATGCTGAAAGACCCGGACGTGGACGTGGTGAACGTAGCCCTGCCGAATCACCTCCACCACGATGCGGTGGTCCAATGCGCCGAGGCGGGCAGACACGTCATCGTCGAGAAGCCTCCTGCCATGTCGCTCCGGGAAACGGATGACATGATAGAGGCCTGCAAGAGGGCGGGGGTCAGGTTCGGCTGCACCGTTCAATCCCGGGTGCGAAAGGCCATCCAGGCGACGAAGCAGGCGATTTCCTCCGGACGCTTCGGGAGGCTTCTCCACGCTGACGCATACATGAAATGGTTCCGCACAACGGAGTACTACCGTTCTGATGAGTGGCGAAGTTCTCGCAGGTCCGGCGCCGGAGTGACCGTGCAGCATGCCTTTCACTACATAGACCTGCTCCAGTATCTCGCCGGACCAGCGGCCAGAGTCCAGGCGAGGATGGTAAACCTGGCGCATCCTTCGGTGCGGCTTGAGGACACGCTTCTCGGGTTTATTGATTTCGCCAACGGTGCGCAGGGGGTGATCGAGGCTTCAACGGCACTGTGGCCCGGAACGGACGTTCGCATCGAGATCAACGGGACGGACGGGACGGCGATTGTCGTCGGAGAGCGAATGGCGACCTGGAAATTCCGTGACGAGAGACCGGAGGACGAGCAGATACGGACTTACGGCAATGCGTCCCAGGCAACCGCCGCCGGCGGCCCCACCGACTTTGGCTATGCCGACCACCAGGTCGTGATACAGGACATGGCGGACGCCGTGCGCACGGGCCGAGAGGTGATAATCCCCGTGGCGTCCGTTCGGCCCAGCCTGGAAATGGCGCTGGCCATGTATCAGTCGGCAGCCCGCAACTGCCCCGTCGAACTTCCCGTCAAGGATGATGACAGCGCACTCGACTGGTGAGAAACGGAGGTGCAGCCCCATGCTCAGGCTCAAAGCGCTCGGACATGCGTGTTTCATGCTGTCGGCCGAAAAGTACAGCGTGATTTTCGATCCGTGGTTGCAGGACAACCCGGAGGCGGTCTGCGGTCCTGGCGATGTCGAGGTTGACGCCATCCTGGTTTCACACGGCCATTCCGACCATCTGGGGGACGCCATACCGATCTCCCTGCGCTTGGGCGTGCCGATCATCGCCCCCTACGAGCTGGCGATGTACTGCGCACGTTTCGGCTGCGAGACGGCGCCGATGCACATAGGCGGCGGCCGGCAGTTTGAGTTCGGCCACGTGAAGCTCACGCAGGCTTTTCACGGCTCCGCCATCGTCAATGATGATCGCATTGAGTACACCGGCATGCCCTGCGGGTTTGTTGTGACGATGAACGGCACAGCCGTCTATTACGCGGGGGACACAGGGCTGTTCTCGGACATGAAGCTGATCGGTGAACTCAACGACCTTAGGGTTGCCATTTTGCCCATCGGAGACAATTTCACCATGGGTCCCAGGGATGCGCTGGTCGCCGCCGAGATGCTGAAGCCTGACCTGGTTGTGCCCATGCACTACAGCGCCTTCGAAGTCATACGCCAGGATGTCAACCGCTTCGCGCAGGAGTTGCGCGAGCGGTCTCTAGATTGCCTGATTCTTAGACCCGGCCAGGAGGAGGAGGTGTGAAGTGCTGAAACTCGGTTACCATCCCGCGACCTACCTGCGGCAGAACGTTGCCGTGGATGATGCGTTGGCGGACATCGCTGCGACGGGCTGGGATGGATTTGAGTGGAGTCCGGGCGGCCTCGCCCAGCATTACGACGCTTCCGGTGCGTTCAAGGGGTATCTGGACGCACTGGACCTCGAGGTGTCCGGCATATACTGCTCTTGCGGCTTCCAAAGCGATGACGAGATCTCCCGGTGGCAGGCAACGATTGATGCGACAATAGGCTTCGCGAAGGCCGTCGGCACTCAGTTCATAATGCTAGACGGGGGAAGCCTTGAGCTGCCGCAGAACTCCGAAAGCATAGAGAAGATTGCAGGCCTGGCCAATGATGTGGGGAAGCGAATCAGCGACGCCGGCTTGACGTGCACCTGGCACCAACACTGGGGCACGCTTTTTCAGTACACGGCTGAGTTCGACGCTTTGATGGCCGCCACCGACCCGGAATTGGTCAGATGCACGCCCGACACGGCGCAGATGGCGCTCGGCGGCTTCGACATACCTGCCGCTTTCGAGAAGTACCTGAGACGCATGAACTACGTGCATTTCAAGGATCTGGACGACGATCGGCGCTTTATCGAGCTGGGTCGCGGCAATGTGGATTTCCCGCCACTGGCGACGATGCTGACGGACGGGGGGTTTGACGGCTGGATCGTAGTTGACCTCGACTACACCTCGCTCGACCCCGCGGAGAGCTCCCGGATCAACCTGAGCTATCTGCAGTCAACACTCGGGCTGACAGGGCGGAGGCCGCGGGCCTCCTGACGCGCGCTGCTCCAGGAAATGACGGCGCAGTGGGGGCGGCTTTGCTGCATAACCGTATGCAAGGTGAGCGTACCATCAGCTTTGTCTCGATCGTCACCACCGGCACCTCGCCGGAAGAGGACAAGGTGCTTGAGGCGGCGGCGGTGAGGCGGTGCGACGGGAAGGAATTGGGGCGCTTCAGTCAGATGTGCGATCCGGGCCGGATGCCCCTCGCCGTCCAGAAGCTCACAGGGTTGCACACGGAACGCTTGACGGGCCATCCGGCGCCGCACGAGGGGCTTGGTGAATTGCTGAAGTTCGTCGGCAAAGACCCCCTGGTGGTTTACGGGGCTGACAAGTTCGCCGCGTTTCTGCATGCGGAGAAGCTCAAGGTCCCCGGTCGGGCGGTCGACGCTCTGACTCTTGCGCGCATCGTGCTGCCGTCGGCCGCCGATTTCTCCCTACAGGCTATCGCTCGTGCTCTCGGGCTGGATGAGGCGGAGAGATACCGGGCCTCGGACCTGGCCGTTCTGACGGCGTGGGTCTGGGAGCGCCTGTTGGAGGAATTGAAGGCACTGCCGCCGCCGGTGCTCGACGCTCTGCACCGCGTCGCAGAGGCGGCGGCCAACCCGCTGGCCGATTACTTTGCCGGGATTGTCAGCGAGAAAGGAGGCTTCGAGCTCTCGGCGGAGCCCGCGGCAGCTTTGGGAAAGATGTTCAAGAGCCACCGCGAATTGTTCGCGCGCGCCCAGAAGTACAAGGCCCCCGAGCCGCGCGACGAGCCGCTCGCCACGGACAGGATTTGCAGGATGTTCACGCCCCAGGGCGCCGTTGGCAGGAACCTGCGGGGCTACGAGCAGCGTGACGAGCAGGTGGAAATGGTGCGGCTCGTATGTGAGGCGTTCAACGCCCCGCATCACCTGATGCTGGAAGCGGGCACCGGCACGGGCAAATCTATGGCCTACCTGATCCCGGCCATTGCATGGGCTCGGCAGAACGAGGACAAGGTTGTTGTCTCCACCAATACCAGGAATCTGCAGGAGCAGCTTTACCACAAGGACCTGCCGTTTCTGCGGGAGATATTTGGCGGGCGGTTCAAAGCGGCGCTGCTCAAGGGACGGCGCAACTACCTGTGCGTTAGACGCTTCCTTCACCTGATGCGGCACTTCGAGCGCGAGCTCGACAGCCTGAGCGAAATGGAGGCGTTGCTGCCTCTGATAGCCTGGGCCTCGCGCACCGAGAGCGGCGACCTGACGGAGTGCGCTGGCATGATGACAGGGCAGGGGGGCTCCGCTCTGCCGGGCCGCGTCATAAGCAGCGGCGACGAATGCCTCGGGCGGGCATGTCCCGTGCGGTCGATGTGCTTCGTGCGGCGCGCTCGCGTGCTTGCTCAACTCGCGGATCTGGCTGTGGTGAACCACGCGCTGCTGTTTTCCGAGGTCGGGCTCGACCAGCCGATCCTTCCGGTTCATCGCTGCCTGATTCTCGACGAGGCGCACAACGTGGAGGACGTGGCGACGGAGGCGTTGGCCGTCCGCGTTGATGCGCTGAGCGTCTTCCGCGTGACGAACCGCCTTTGGCGCGGACACAGGGACGGCAGCGGCAGCGGCATGATCGCCACGGTCCTCCACGAAGCTGACAAGCACCTGCCCGCGGCTGGCCCTCTGAGCAAAGAGAGCGTTGTGGAACTCGCGCAGGGCCTGATCGAGCGCATAAGCGATGTTGTGGACTCAACGCGCGAATGCTTCGACGGCCTCGCTGCACCGTTCGAGCCGGTTCCGATCTGCCAGGACCAAATACTGCTGCGCGACTGTCGCCCCAGGGTAGGGCTTGATACTCCGGCGGGCCTGGCCGCCGAGACCCTGTCGAAATGTGTGGTCAGACTCAGCACCGGTCTCCAAGACCTCACAGAGCTGATAGAGCGGAACGCGGAGAAACTGAGCAGCGCGCAAGACCTCGTCTGCGACCTGCGCGCACAGGCCGCCCAACTTAAGGAGGTCATGGATGAGCTGGCGTTCGTTCTCGCGCAGGAGAAGGACGACTACGTCTACTGGCTTGAGCGGACACAGAGAGACCGGCAGAGCTTCTACTCCTTGCACGCCGCGCCGCTTGAGGTGGGGAAATTCATAAAGAGCTACTTCTTTGACGAGAAGCGCTGTGTTATCCTGACCTCGGCCACCCTGCGAGTGAGCGGCGGTTTTGACTATATGCGCGAACGCCTCGGCGCGGATGGTTTGAGCGAGGAAGAGATGACGTGCGCCGCCACGGGTTCGTCCTTCGACTACGACAGGCAGGCGCTGGTCTGCGTGCCAAGCTTCCTGCCCGATGCGGGCGGGCAACGCGACGAGATGTTTGACGAAGAGGTCTCTTCGTTCCTCATTGAACTGCTTGCCGCCACTGGCGGCCGGGCGCTGGTGCTGTTCACGTCCTACTCGCTGCTCGACCACGTCTACGAGCGGATCAAACGCCCCCTCGAGCGCGACGGCATCCCCGTGCTCGCACAGGGACACGATGGGAACAGGGAGACGTTGACGGCCCTGTTCCGAGACGTCACCGGCTCGGTCCTGCTGGGAACGCAGAGCTTCTGGGAAGGTGTAGACGTAGCGGGCGAGGCGCTTAGCTGCCTGGTGCTGACCAAGCTCCCGTTCCATGTCTTCACCGAGCCGCTCGTGCAGGGGCGGATTGAATACATGCGCGCGCGGGGCAAGGACCCCTTTCTGCATTACACGCTCCCGGAGGCCGTGATAAGCTTCCGCCAGGGCTTCGGGCGGCTGATACGCAACCGGACCGACCGGGGCGTGGTGGTGGTGACCGACCACCGGCTGGTCACGAAGGCCTACGGGCGGAGCTTCCTGCGTGACCTCCCCACCCGACACCACCTCTACAAGGAAAAGGGCGCGCTGCTGCGGGCAGTGAAGATGTTCTTTTCCAGACCCTTTTCAGGGGAACCTTCGAGCTGAATCTGCGTCTAAATGGGACGAGACAAGTCGCTTTTGGCGAAAGGGGATGATGATGAAGAGCACAGGACGCATCGCGTTCGTGCCCGTCGTCTGTGCAGTGCTGCTGTTGCTGGGCGGCTCACAGGTGGCTTACGCGCGAATCAAGCTGACCACACTGCCGGTGCGGGAGCGGGTTGAGATACAGCTTGACAACCCGAACGCAACGCTGGTGGAGGAGGAACGGATCGTCACGCTCCTGGAGGGCACGAACCACATTGACTTCTCGTGGTCCAACACGGCCATTGACAAGGGAACGATCCTGTTCCGGGTCGTGGACATGCCCGTGCGCGCCAAGACGAAGGACGACCACCCGTCGGTGGTCCGCCCGGACGGCAACGTTGAGATGATTCAGGTCATCAACGTTGCCTATCCGCCGGGGGAGAACGCGCTTGTCTGGGAGGTCTTCGCAGAGAAGCCCTTTGCGGCCAGGGTGAGGATAAGCTACCTGATCCAGAATCTCCGCCGCTCGTTCGACTATCGCGCCGTGGCCGAGCACGATGAATCCACGCTCGTGCTCAGGAAGTACATCCGGCTGGACAACTTCTCGGGCGAGGAGTTCGGCGCTTCCGGCATATGGGCCGGCTTCGGCAACTACTTCCACAGGGAAGTCGGCATGAACGAGGCCAAGCAGATGCTGAGCTGGAAGTTCCAGGACGTCCCCATAAAGAAGACCTACACCTTCGATTGGTGGACCGGCCAACAGGTTCCCGACGAGCCTGAGCAACGATACGTCGAGATGCGCTACGTGCTGACCAACGACAAGCAGCACAACATGGGTGAGTTCCCGCTTCAGTTCGGCAAGGTGCGCATATTCCAGAAGGACGGCCGCGGCGGTGAGGCGTTCATCGGTGAGGACTGGGGCCAGTTCACCCCGATTGATGACGAGATGGAGCTGTATCTCGGCCTCGCGCGGGACGTCGTGGTCAAACGCAAGATATCCCAGAATCTTCGGGAGCGCGTGCAGCACAACCTGCACCATCAGGACGTCGTGCTCCAGTACACGATCGAGAACTTTAAGACCGATCCCGTCGTGCTCGACATCCGGGAAGACGTGTGGCGCCTGCGGGACGAGCTCTGCGGCGGCAAGGACCGAGCGCCTGAGTTGGAGATCGTGCGTGAAGGAACCAGCCTTGGCGCAGATCAGATAGAACGCAAGGACTCGCGCACGGTCGAGTTCCACATCCCGCTTGAGGCGGCGCCGAAGGGCGAGGGAAAAGTTGAGCCCCTCGTCGCAACGGTTCACCTCTACCTCAGGAATGAATGGTAAAGGAGGCGGCCACGATGAAAACGCCAAGAAAAGCATTGAGATTCGTCCTGGTGGTCTCGGCGTTGCTGGCGCTCGCCGCCACGGCGCAGGCGCGGAACATTGATCTGACTACTGTGCCCCCGCGCGAGAGCGTGCAGCTTACCATCTACAACTCCGAGGACCTGACGCTGGTGCGCGAGACGCGCAGCCTATCGCTCAAGAAAGGCACCAATAGCATCCAGTACTCCTGGGCGGACACGCTGATTGACCCCACGTCGGTCGAGATCCGACCCCTGGAGAAGGACGACCAGATCGAGGTGCTCGACACGACCTATCCGGGCGACAAACCGCAGCACTGCATCTGGAACATCGAATCCAAGATAGAAGGACAGGTCAGATTCCAGGTCACCTACTTCACCAGTGGCATTTCCTGGTCGGCGGACTACGTGCTCATCACAGAGCCAGCCGAGACGGAGATGAGCTTCGACGGCTACGTGCAGATCTACAACAACTCGGGCGAGGAGTATGAGAACGCCCAGGTGCGGCTGGTGGTGGGCGTTGTCAACCTGGTCGAGAAGATCCAGGAGCTGGCACGCAGGGGGATCATTCCCATGCCCGCACCAGGGGCGCCTGTCTCGAAGGGGCTGAGAATGCGCGCAATGGGCGGAGCTGTCACGGAAGCGGAGTTCAAGGACGAACTGGCGGAGCGGGCGCCCGAGATCGTCAAGGAAGGGCTCTCGGAGTACTTCATCTACACGATTGAAGGCGCGCAGACCATTCCTAACCAGTGGTCGAAACGCCTGGTGAGCTTCCGCGCGCGGCAGGTCAAGTTCGACATCCTGTACCGCCTGAGGCCGCACCAGTACGGCGATCGCCCCGTCAGATTCTTCATGCTGAAGAACGACGAGGAGCACAAGCTCGGCACAACCCCCTTGCCGGACGGCCTTGTGAGGACCTTCCGCGACAACGGGCGCGACGGCCTGTGCTTCCTCGGGCAGCAGCAAACCAAGTATGTGCCCATCAAGGAAGACATCGAGCTGAACGTGGGGCTGGACGACGAAGTTGTCCAGGAGCTTACGTGCACGTCGGTCCTGCGCCAGAACTTCACCTTCGACCATACCCCGCCCGTGGTCGTGGGCTGGGACGAAGTCTACTCGTGGAAGGAGGAGATCCGAAACTACAAGGACAAGACCGTTCGCATGGAGGTGCGGCACCAGATCCCGGGCGACATTGAACTGGAGGCCGAAGCGGCCAGGCTGCACGACTACCACACTGTGGAGTTCACGTTCGACGTGAAGCCCCGGGAGAAATTCGCCTGGCACTACGAGTACACACAGCACCAGGGCAGCAACGCGAAGCAGGACCGCATCCGGCTCAAATAGGGCAATGGGGATCGGTTGACTGCGCATGAAGCAGAGTTGGGGACGGAGTATGGAACTGCGGCGCCTCTACACTGCTCTATCGGCTCTGATTCTCGTCGTGCTTGTCGTCCATTGTGCGCGACGTGAGGATACTGCCGGGAAGGGCGTTCTGATCGAGGACGTGCCCCACGTGAGGCAGAAGCCCGACTTCTGCGGCGAAGCCTGCGCTGAGATGTACCTGCGCAAGCTCGGCAAGAACATGGACCAGGACTACGTGTTCGACCGGTCGGGACTCGATCCGCTGCTGGGCAGGGGGTGCCGAACCCCCGAGCTGAACAATGCTCTGCGGAAGATCGGCTTCGAGACCGGGAGCGTCTGGCATAAGATCGACGCGGCAAAGGCCGACACGGAGATGGAGTCCCAGTGGGAGGCCCTGCACGCAGACCTCGTCAAAGGAGTTCCCTCCATCATCTGCACCCGCACCTCGCCGGACCAGAATGCCGCCGAGCACTTCAGGCTCATGCTCGGCTACGACTCCGAAAGCGACGAGGTCGTATACCACGAGCCGGCAGAGGACGAAGGGGCCTACGAGCGCATGAAGAGGGAACTGTTCCTCAAGCTCTGGCCCCTCAAGTACGACATGAGGCAATGGACAGTGATCCGTATCAGGCTGGAGCCGGGCAAGATCGAAGAGCCCGTCCCGACCGAGGGTTTTACCGGCGCCGACTACGCCCAGCACATAATGGAGCTGGGGAAGAAGGTGCCGAGAGGGGGATTCACGATTGTCATACAGCGTCCATTCGTGGTGATCGGTGATGAGCCACCGTCCGCCGTCACGCGCCGCGCCGAGGGAACCGTCAAATGGGCCGTGGACAAGCTCAAACAGGAGTACTTCAGCAAAGATCCGAGCGAGATACTGGACATTTGGCTCTTCAAGGACAAAGCGAGTTACGAGAAGCACTCGCGGGAGATCTTTGGGGACACGCCGACGACTCCCTTCGGCTATTGCTCGCACGAGGGCAAAGCGCTAGTCATGAACATCGAGACCGGGGGGGGAACGCTGGTGCACGAGATCGTCCACGCCTTTGTCGCGTCCAATTTCCCCCAGTGCCCGGCGTGGTTCAACGAGGGGCTGGCGTCGCTCTACGAGCAGTGCGGCGATGAGGGTGGGCACATCCACGGCTACACAAACTGGCGCCTGGCGGGGCTGCAAAAGGCCGTCAAGGCCGGCGGCGTGCCGTCCTTGGGAAGCCTCACACACACGACCGACTACGAGTTCTACAACGAGGACCCGGGCACTAACTACGCGCAGGCTCGATACCTGTGCTACTATCTCCAGCAGAGGGGGCTGCTCGACGCGTTCTACCACAAGTCTGTGAAGAACTGTAAGACTGACCCGACCGGTTACGAGACGCTCCGGGAGGTCCTGGGCGAAGAGGACATGTCGGCCTTCAAGAAGGAGTGGGAGGGGTTCGTTCTCAGACTCCGGTTCCCATAGGGCCCGGCAGCGTCAGGTATCGAGCATCTTCTGATACAGGGCGGCGACGACCTGTGCCTGCCTTTCAGGGGTGAAGTGCTGGAGCATGCGCTCGCGCGCTGCGCCGCCCCACTGGCGCCGGCGCTGGGGGCTCTGCGCCATTTCCAGGATGGCGTCGGCCAGATTCGCGGGCGTATCGCGGACCACGAGGCCGGTCTCGCCGTCGCGCACAATGTCCGGCAGCACGCCCCGATCTGCCACCACGAGAGGCTTGCCCATGGCGGCCATCTGCAAGGCAGCCCGGCACGAGCCGTCGCTCCCCGGCACGAGCATCAGACCCGCGTCGAACATCGCCAACACCTCGCGATAGCCTTCAACGTGGTAACCCAAGGGGTAGACCGTCTCCTGAAGGCCAAGCCGGTTCAGCGGCTCGTCGAGTATCATCTGTTTGTTCGTGCCGCGCCCGAGCACGGCTATCTTAACCCGCGGGTCGGCCAGGCGTATGTGTCGTGCCGCTTCCAACAGGACCTCGAAGCGACGGTGCCGCTGCACACGGCTCACCACCCCTATCACAACGTCCTGGTTGGACAGCCCAAACCGTTGCCGAATGCCTGGCGGCGGCTCGACAGGGCCAAACCCCTGAGCGTCCACCGCGCCGCGCACGGTTGTGACGGTCTCTGGAGCCAAACCGATTTTGTCCACGGCACGCACGCGGAGGCAGTCCGCCAGGACGATCAGGTGGTCCGTCATACGCGGCCCGAACTCCAGCCGCTCCAGCCGGGAACCCCTGCGCATACTGCCGCGATGGTCTGACCGGATGATCGGCGCTGGTCGTGGGCGGCGGCCCAGTGCGAAGGCGGCCAGCATGTGATCCCACGTCCCGTGCACGTGCACGATCCGGAATTCCCCGGCCTCGACGAGATGCGATAGGCGCTTGACGTCTCGCGCGTTGCCAATAAGGTTGGACCTGCTGTCGAACTGGAATTCGTCGTGAACCGCCACCCCTAAAGCGCGGGCCTGCGCCGGCAGGGTGCGCTCGTGGTTGTCTCTCCCGCGGGCGCACGCCAGCTCGGCCCGCCAGCCAAGCCGGCACAGTTCCCGGCACAGGGCGGCCACCGGCTCAGACGGCCCGGTCCACTTGTAGTCCGCGTAGCAGTGTAAGACGGCGAAGGCCATGGTCCGTTGTGGTCAGCCGTGAGGAAATGAGGAACACGCGCATGAACGATATGGTGGGGCCATGATAGCAGAGCGGGGCCACCCCGGGCAAACCGGGGCCGACAGTGCCAGTGGTCACCCGCGGGGCTCAGATCCTCCGCCGCCGTCCCCCTCCGCCTCTCTCCGTGCCCGCTCGATCAGCTCGATGACCTCCTCGTCCGAGGTTTGCTCGAAGTCCATGTAGTACTGACCGACCGCCATGAAGCCGGGCGGCGTTTCCAGGCAGACCAGCTCATCCACCTCCGAACTGACTGCCCTGGCCGTGTCGGGCGCGCTCACGGGCACAGCGAGCACCAGGTGCCCCGGCTCCCATCGGCGAATGGCGCGGATGGCCGCCCTGGCCGTCACGCCTGTGGCCAGCCCGTCGTCCACAAGTATGACGGCTCGCTGTCGTACATCAGGCAGCGGCCGCCCGCCGCGATAGCGCCGCAGGCGGCGTTCCATTTCCAGGGCCTCTTCAGCCGCGATCCGGTCGATCTGTTCTTCGGACAATTCCAACCACCCAATGGTCCGCTCGTCGAGAAACCGGACGCCGCCCGGTGCAATGGCGCCGAAGCCAAACTCCGGGTTGCCCGGCGCCCCGAGCTTGCGTGCTACGATCACGTCAAGTGGCGTCCCAAGAGCGCGGGCGATCTCATAACCCACCACGATCCCGCCCCGTGGCAGAGCAAACACGATCGCGTCTTGGCCGCGAAGGTGGGTCAACCGCCGGGCAAGCTGCCGCCCGGCATCACGCCGATCCTGGAAGATCATAGTCTCTTCTCGCGCAGAATATGTCTCGCACGTCTGCGAATGGCCTGCCCGCCGCCGATAACATCTTCGGGCCGCCGGTACCGCTGTATATCGTCCAGCACCATCGTCGCAAGTATAGTAATCGGCGGCCCGCCCGTCAACAGGGCTGGATGTTGCGGGACGGGGCGTGCGTGCGCGGATTCCCTTGACCTCCGGGGTGATGGTGACTAACATGATATGTGGCCGGAGCGGGTGTAGCTCAGCGGTAGAGCACTAGCTTGCCATGCTAGGTGTCGCGAGTTCGAATCTCGTCACCCGCTCCAGTTTCGTTTGACGTAATCCTTGCCCGCTTACTATCCTTATGGGCGTACGCCCACAGGGCAGAACCGCGAGCCTGCCCTTAGCCTCTTTGCCTTGACAGCTCGTTTTCTGAAGTGGTGCGAAACCAATCTGGCCCAAACCACATCATACTTGTACCAGCTCCAGCTCGGGCCTTTTGCACAGAAGCACGGTCAGAGGCCAGCTGAAGACATCACACCCACTGATGTCGAAGACCAAAAGGCCGAGATCAAGAAGCGGGGGTGTGAACCGAGGACCGTCAACATGTTTGTGCAGACCATCAAGCGTATGTACAGCTGGGCTCTGGAACAAGGACTGCTCGACAAGAACCCAATCATAAATGTGAAACGGGTTCCCAAGGCCCCGCTGCAGGACAGAAGCCTGGATGATGCCGAGGTGGAAGCGTTTCTTCGGTATGCTCACCTCGGTGAGCCGCTCGGTGACATCTGTGAGGTACTTCTTCACACGGGCATGCGTATAGGCGAGTTGCTGACACTCAAATGGAGCGACATAGATCTCGAGCAGGGCGTCGCACGTGTGTTCAACCACGAGACTGCTCAACGGGGTGACCAGAGGCCCAGGACAATTCCGCTGAACGAGCATGTCCTGAACATCCTGCAACAACAGCCCCAGGTGGGTGAGTTCATCTTCACAGGAGAAACTGGCCAGCCGCTCACTTACAACGCCCTGAAGTGCCGCAAGGACAGACTTGAGCAGAAACACCCGGACATGCCCAGTGTGACCTTTCATCAATTCCGGCACACCTTCGCTACCAGACTTGCCCGAGCAAGAGTGCCTGAGCGGGTGGCACAGGAAATCCTCGGCCACTCCAGCAAGTTGATGACCCGTTACTACACCAACACGTCACTCGAGGAAATGCTCGACGCCGTGGGGAAGGTGGAAGGAGCGCAGACGTGAGGCTCCTGACGCCTGGGCTGTTGGGAGGTAAGTCTTTCGACTCCGAATCCAGGCGTCACACTGAGCCTCTTTCTCTCCGTGTTCCTGGACACCGCAAGAAGAAAGAAACGCGACGACCCTGTTGATACAAGCCGCCGCGTCCCAGGACTCCAAGTTGCTTGGAGCCTACCACAGAAGAGGGATCGGCCCCTTAGGCGCTGTAGCGAGCTGCAAAGGGGCCGTACCTTTGCTCCCAGGCTCGATAGTCGACCCGAGCCGAGGCCCGTAGACCTTTCCGAACTTCTCCAGGGGCTTTGCCTCTTGGGTCCACTCAAGTGGGCAGGCCTGCTTGAGCGAGGCTGGTAGTTGAACGTAGTAAGCTTCCTCGGCACGATACTGTCTCTCAAAGAGGGGCTTAACCTTTGAGTAGGCATATTCGACGGTGACTACCACGCCCAGGCTGACGAGGGCGATCGTCATCGTCCCGGGATTGGAGCAAGCCGAGATAATGACCCACGTTCCTACGCCTGCTGTCAATGCCTTGACGGCATTGTCGCCGAGCTTCTCCGGCAAGTCGTTGGGGTTTGTCTCACCACGCAACGCGTTCACGATATCCTGTGTGCCGGCGAACGTGAAATAGATGGCAGCGACCCCTGCTCCTGTGCGCGGCGGCAGCGCCCCCCCTGGCGACGAAAGGACAGGAGAGTGCATATGCGGTAACAATTCGGTAACACTTGCCCGCTACAATGCGCTTCTGTGAGATGGGCGATTCCGTTAGCATATGAGGCAAAGGAGGATCAGGCATGTGGCGCAGATGCGGGATACTGATAGTCGCAGTGTTGGCGCTGGGGGTCTGCTTATGTGTGCAGGCTGAGGACGCCTCCGTGCTGCTGGAGAAGGGCTTGTACCTCGAAGAGACGGCGGGCGACCTGGACAAGGCCATTGAAGTCTATCAGCAGATCATCAAGGAGACCGACGCCAATCGCCGCTACGTCGCCGAGGCCTATTACCGGCTCGGGATGTGTTACCTCAAGAAGCAGGACAAGGACAGGGCAACGGAGATGTTAGGGAAGGTGACTGCCGCTTACTCCGATCAAACCGAGCTGGCCGAAGCGGCGCGGGCCGAGCTGGCCAAGTTGCAGCCACCTGGAAAGGGCCAGCCAACGAGCGAGCCGGAACGCAGCGAACAGGCACCCGAGTACGTGCCGCTGAACACAGTGGTTGAGCGCGCGCTCAGTGATCAGGAGTTCCTAAATACTGAAACGGGCCAGCGGCTGACAAAGAAGGGAAGTGAAGAGGTACTGGGCTGGGCGCTGGAGCATGGGAGCGACCTGTGGGTGGAGCTCGGCCAGCAGCCGAGGATCGCATTCATAGGCATGGCTGTGGTGCCGCTGGAGAAGGATCGCTTCGATAAGATCGGGCTGGAGGCATTGGCCCTCCAAATCGGCCTCGAGGAAGGCATCCTGCCGGACACATACAGTACCGCCCTCTCCGCTTTGGCGCGGGATCGCGAACAGTTGCAGGCCATCGAGGCCGACCTGTCCCGTAAGGTTCGCGAGCATGATGCTCTTCGCGAAACCTGGAAAGCAGCCACACAGAAGATGGACAATCTGGAGCAGATTGCGAAGGCTGGGCGCGCCGCGAGTACTGAGTTGGATGACGCTAGACTTAAGGTCGTGCTTGCAGAGAGGAACTTCGTGGCGGCCGAGGACGATGTCAAGCGGCTTGCAGAGAAGCTGGAGTCTCTTCATAGGGCCGTGCCGGATGCAGAGAACCACATCGCAGCGGCACTCATTGCAGGACAGGCGCGCCCCCTGACCGAACGGAACCAACCAGCGATCCAGTTCCGCCTGCTCTCGCAGCCACTGCCTCTCACCTACGGCTTCCTGACCGGCGAAGGCTCCATCGGCACCCTCCAGGTCTTGAAGGTAGAGGACGACAAGGTCTACATTCGCTACAAGATGTTGAGCTACGGCCAGGTGACGCGTGAGCCTGCCCGGAAGGTGCATCTGCCGGGTTCTGGCGGCCAGTCATTGATTGTGCTTAACCTGTCGACAGGACAACTGGAGCGAATATCTAGCGACAGGAACAAGTACCAAGAGATATTCGCGGGACTGCAACGCCGGGGCGGGGCTTTTGTTCTTTACAAGGCCTTCCCCGTTAACGAAGCCGCCGGACTGACCTTTGTGGCGAGAATAACCGCGGACGTTCCGCTGCTGCGGCAATGGGGTTCTCCCGACGTCGTCTTCTGGATCCCCGATGCGTTGCCCGCAGGACTCACCATCACGGTGCCGAGCGGTGACCGCTATGCGATAAGGGTGCTGGAAGCCGACAATGAAGGATGCAGCCTGGAGTACAGGCGCCTCGCGCCGGAAGAACCGGTTCGCGAACCTGAGGGTACCCGTAGCGTCTTTCTCCCCAACGTGCGCAAGATCCAGATGATGCTCGACCTGGCCTCCGGACGCCTCGTGCCCTTGCCTGAGGGGGCAGGACAGGAATGGGAGGGGGACCTGGTCTTCGAGGGTGGTAAGGAGGAGGGCGCGTTCGGGTTCACCCGGGGAGTGACGGCGGACTTGCCACGCGAGGTATACTACCGAGCAGTGCCGTACAACTTTGTCGTGACCACAGGCGAAGGCAAGCAGTATGCGGTCAGCATCCGGAAAGCGGACGAGGAAGGTTGCGAGTTGGTGTACATGCCTCTGCCGCCAGGGAGGCCCGAGAAAACGGACCGCCCTGAGAAAGATCAGACAACGCCTGAGTAGATGGAGCGACTCCTGGAGGGCGCAGAGGATCTTCATGTCCCCTGAAGAAGGGTTACGACAGGCGGACCTTGAACAACCGGTCCCTATAGGCGATCATTCATGCTGACGGCGCGCGATTGACGATCCTGTCCGAGGGAAGTGCATGGGGCAAAGCCGCGGGTTGTGGCCGGTGCTGCTTGTGCTGCTGATTGCAGTGGTGCTGCCCACCGCGTGCGTGCTGTGGTTCATGAACGCGGCAGTGCGCAACGAGCGCCTGGCCGTCCGCCAGAAACTCGAGATGGCCTATCAGCCCCGACTGACCTCCGCCGCCGAGGAGCTGGACGCCTACTGGCGCGAAAGGGCCGCTGCACTGTCTGAAGCCGACACCACTACACCTCCCGCTCAAGCCTTCGCGCAACTCGTCACCTCTGGGCTATGCGATAGTGCCGTCCTCTACGACGCTACGGGTCAGCCAGCCTACCCGGCGGAACCCCTGGCGCCGGCAGCAAGCCCCGAGACAGAGTCAGAGGAGTCGTCGCAAGCCCAGACGGCGGAATATGAGGGGCTCGATTTCGCTGAGGCAGCGGCCCTGTATGGGAAGATCGCTGAGTCCGCGTCGGACGCCGGCTCTGCGGCTTGCGCTCTACAGGCCCAGGCGCGCTGCCTGGCCAAAGCCGGGCAAAAGGATGCGGCTATTGAGGTGCTAAGCGAAGTCCTTAGCGACCCGCGATACCGTGATGCGGTGGACGCCCACGGCCGCCTCGTCGCGCCCAACGCCCTGCTGTTCGCCCTGGAACTGACGGACGATTCTTCTGACGCCCGTTACTCCACCACACTCGAATCCCTGGTTGGCAGGCTGACGGATTACGGGGATCCTCTCCTGCCGTCCCCTCAGAGGCGCTTCTTGATGCGCCGTCTCCAGGAGCTTGCCCCGGACTGTCCGCCCTTTCCTACGCTCGCGGCCGAGGAGCTTGCCGCGGAATACCTTCAGACCAATCCGTCCCTGCCCCTGGGCTCTCAGCTTCTGCCAACGCCGCTGGAGAAGGTGTGGCGAATGGCCTCCGCGGACAAGACCGTCGTCGCGCTGTTCAGGGAGGAAAGCGTCCTTGGCGAGATGCAGACGCTCGTGGCGTCCGGGGGGCCGTTGCCTGACGCGGACTTGAAGCTGCTCCCGCCCTCTCAGGCGGAGTCCGAGCAGGCGCCTTTTCTTGCGATCCCCGTGGGACAGAACCTTCCCGGTTGGCGCGTGGCGCTTTACCTGGAGGGCCCCGACCCGTTCGCAGCCGCAGCCGACAGGCAGATCACGGCATACCTCTGGACCGGGATGCTGGTCATAGCGCTCATCAGCATTGTCGCCCTGCTTGTAGGCCGATTCCTCCTGAGACAGGCCAGGCTCACCCGCCTGAAGAACGACTTCATCGCCACTGTCTCTCACGAGCTCAAGACTCCCCTCTCCTCGATGCGGGTGCTCGTCGACACCTTGCTGGAAGGCAAGCAGCAGGGGCAGGAACAAACCAGGGAATACCTTCAACTCATCGCGAGGGAGAACGAGCGCCTCAGCCGGCTGATAGACAACTTCCTCACCTTCTCGCGCATGGAGCGCAACAAGCGGACGTTCGAATTCGAGGACGTTCAGCCGGGAGAGATCGTAGAGGCAGCCGTTGAAGCTACCCGCGGCAAGTTCGAACCGGACGGCCTCAGACTGGAAGTGGAGATTGCGCCGGGTCTGCCAGCCGTCGCGGCCGATCGGGACGCGCTGGTCACAGTGCTCATGAACCTGCTGGACAACGCGCACAAGTATTCCGGGAAGGACGGGCACGTCGCTCTTCGCACCTATGAGGCCGACGGAGAAGTCTGCTTTGAGGTGCAGGACAATGGCATCGGCATGACGCCTGGCGTGGTCAGGAAGATCTTCAACCGCTTCTATCAAGCCGACCGCAACCTCTCTCGCACGGCGGGCGGGTGCGGGCTCGGGCTCAGCATAGTGAAGTTCATTGTGGACGCGCACGGGGGCTCGATTGACGTGAAGAGCCAACCGGGCAAAGGGAGCACGTTCACCGTGAGATTGCCGACGGCGGCTGCTGCCCCGGGAGCCGAGGCATAAGAAGAAAGGTGGGACAATGGCGTCCGAGACGGTTCTCATAATCGAAGACGACACCGCGATGCTGCGGGGGCTGAAGGACAACTTCGAGTTCGAGGGATATCGCGTGAGAACCGCTGCGGACGGCGAGGAGGGCCTTGAGGCCGCGCTGGACGGCAAGCCTGACCTGATCATCCTCGACGTCATGCTGCCGAAGATCAATGGATACGAAATATGCCGCCTTGTCAGAAGAGAGGGTATCGACACACCCATCATTATGCTGACCGCCAAGGGGCAGGAATCTGATATCGTCCTGGGCCTGAATCTCGGCGCGGATGACTACGTGACGAAGCCCTTCGGCATCAGGGAGCTGCTGGCGCGAGTGGACGCCATGTTGCGTCGTCGGCGTCAGGCTGAGGTGCGCGTCCACCGGTTTGGCGACTTCGAGTTGAATGTCGTCTCCCGACGGCTATCGAGGAACGGCGCTGAGGTCGAGCTGACGCCGAAGGAGTTCAGTCTGCTGGAGTTCATGATCAAGCGGGCCGGCAACGCACTCACGCGCCATGAGATCCTGCGCTCCGTGTGGGGCTACAACATCTTCGTCACGACGCGCAGTGTGGATCGCTGCGTCGCCACGCTGAGGAAGAAGATCGAACGTGACCCCCGCCGGCCGGCCTTCATCAAGACCATCCGCCAGATCGGCTACCGCTTCGAGATGCCCCCGGAGACAGACGGTAGTCCCTGAGAAGATCCAGCCTGGTCCACGGGTGTTCCCGCCTCGGCGCCATGACCCATCGGCTGAGCGGACTCAGCACGCCTACGAGCCGAAGCCGCCGATTATCTCAGCCGCAAGCAGGAGGTTTCCTATGTCAAGCTGTTCTACGGGCAGGATCTCCCGCGCATCTCCCGGCGCACCGGCGTCCGATTCTCCATCGTCGGGCTCGGTGGCATGCTCCTGAAGGACGCCGAGCAGGGCCACGCGAACCGCATCGTCGCCGAGGCCATCCGCACGGCGGGTTCGGTGTAGACGTTCATGGCAAGGTCCAACAGCGAGTGCCCATGGCGGCTGTGAATGAGCCGCCGGAGGGCACACGTGGCGGACAGAGATGTCCCGAAGAATATTCTCGATTTTGCCTCTTGACATCCTGTTACACATGTGGTAGAGTTGCCACTCGAATAACGAACCAGGCTAGGGAGACGCCGTTATGAGACTGACAAGAGCCGAGTGGCAGTTGATGAACGCCTTGTGGCAAGAGCATCCCGCAACAGCGAGGGAGATCGCCGACCGATTGCCTCCGGAGACTGAGTGGTCTTACAGCACCATCAAGACCATGCTGAGGCGTCTGACGGAGAAAGGAGCCATTTCCGAGCACAAGAGGAGCAACCTCAGCTTCTTCGAGCCGCTTCTTTCGAAACGGAAAGCGCGCATGGCCGCGCTCGCTTCAATCGCGGACGACGCGTTCGACGGGGCCTTCGGGTCGCTCATGCACTTCCTTCTGGAACAGGAGACTCTCACGCCTGCCCAGAGGCGCAAGTTGATCGAGAGGCTCAAGACAGGGGCACGGAAAGGGGGCGACAAATGATCGAGACACTCAATCAGATCGGTGCAGCCTGGTGGTCGTGGGTCAGACCCATGCTGTGGCAGGTGGCGCTTCTGGCCCTGGTCATTTGGGTTTTGGATCTTGCGCTCACGCGAAGGGGGTGGCCGCAGGTGCGCTATGCGCTCTGGCTCCTGGTACTCGTCAAGTTTTTCATCCCACCTTCGTTCTCTTTGCCGAGCAGCATCACGGCGCGGCTGCTGCCCGCAGAACGGCCAGTCACCGCCACGATTGCTCTTGAGCCGGCGACTCCAGTAGAGCCTATGGCTGTGGCTCCGGCGGACTTCACCACTGAGTTGATACCCGGTATCGCCTCACCGCCTGCCTCGGCTCCGACGGAAGCTTCTGTCATGTCTGTGGTGGAAGCTCCCTCGTTGTCTCCTCAGGCATGGGGCATGATGTCGTCCAGCGCAGTCAGCCTTCTGCTTTTTTGCTGGCTCCTATTCAGGTCACGGAGGCTGCGGCTTGCCTGGGGCGCGGGCAGCGGGGATCGGGCGTCGGCAGAGACTCGGAACATACTCGCGGATTCCGCGAGAAAGCTGGGGCTTCGTAGACCACCTCGCGTGGTTGTCACGGAGCTTGCGCGCGGCGCCGCAGTGTTTGGTGTCTTCCGGCCGGTGTTGCTCCTGCCGGCCGCTGTCCCTGCCGTGCCACGTCGGCGGATGGAACACATCCTGCTTCATGAACTCGCCCACGTCAAGCGGGGAGACCTGTTTGTCAACGCTTTCCAGACGCTCGTGCATGTGCTGTTTTGGTTCCACCCAGCTGTCTGGCTTGCAGGGAGGAGACTGCGTCACTTGCGCGAGCTCTGTTGTGACGCGACCGTGTCGAAGGTGCTGCGTGAGCGGACAGGTGAATACCGGGCCACCCTGGCGGAAGCCGCCCGGGAGATGCTCTTCGGGAGGGCGGGCATAGGCCTGGGTCTCATAGGCCTATTCGAGAGCCCCAGCCGCATAGATCAGCGCCTCCAGCATCTCGAACGCCCCGGTTGGAAACACGCCCGGCTAAAGCTGATCGCCTCCCTCGCCGCCGTTGCACTCATGCTCACCCTCATCGTGCCGATGGCCAAAGGCCGGGCGGCGCTGGCAGCTCCCTCGTTGCCGTCGGCTGCGCCAGCCGCTCCGGCGCCCCTGGACAGCGCGGCGCGGCCGGCCGCACACCCCGCGCTCAACGCAGAGGAACCGCGAGTGCTGCACTTCCCCAAGGATCGCTCCCTGGGAACGCTTCAGGTGCAAGACGTCACGGTCGTGAGGCGCATCAAGAGCTTCTACTTCCACACAGAAGATGACGACGTGTGGGAGACCTTCGCCCAGGCCACGGGTGACGTCGTCGTGCCCGCAGGAAAGCGGGTGAAGCTGATTGTCCACAAGGCCGCTGCGAACGACCTGTCTCCGCTCGGCGCCCTACGCCCGGATGACCTCTACGCGCTTGACCTGGGAGAAGAGCGCGTGAGCGATGACCGCTGCATGCCGCATCTCGGGCGCCTGACTGGATTGAAAGTCCTGAAGCTGTACGGCTCAGCCGTCACGGACGATGGTTTGGGCCGTCTGGAACCCCTGACGTCCCTGGAACGCCTTTGGCTGCCAGAGGGCGTCTCGGGGAAAGGCCTGGCGCACATTGCCCGGTTGCCCGCTCTCAAGGCGGTTTACATCTATTCGCCGCGATTGACCAGGCAGGCATTCTCCCACCTCGCGAGGATCGCATCCCTGGAGGAACTGGCCCTGGTCGGGGACATGCGATACGTTGACTACACCGGCCTTCCCGAGCTGGCCAAGCTGCCCTCACTCACTTACCTGGCCTACGCGGCGCCCGACGACCGTGCGATGGCGTACGTGGGCAAGCTGCGTTCGCTGAGGACCCTGAATCTCGGGTGGTCCAAGATATCCGACGCCGGCATGGCACCCCTGTCGAATCTCACCCAGCTCGAGGTTCTGGCGCTCTACCACGTGGAGACCATTACCGGCGCGGGCCTCGCCCACCTCAGGCCGCTGCATTCGCTGAGGAAGTTGCATATCACGTTTACCGGAACCCGCACGGAGTATTTGTCTCACATCACAGCGCTCAAGTCGCTGGAGGATCTGAAGCTGCCCTGGTGCTTCGACACAGACGATATCCTTGCCCAACTTGCGGGACTTCCTCACCTGAAGGTCCTGTCGCTCGGCATGTACTCCAACAGCCGGATCACCGACGCCGGCTTGGCGCATCTCACGAGGCTTCCATCTCTGGAACGACTAAGCATTTGCGGCAGGGGCATCACCGACGAGGGCATGTCGGACATATCCAGACTGACGAACCTGAAATCGCTGGACCTGGGATGGTTGGCACCATCGTTCAGCGATGAAGGCATCGCCCGGTTGAGCCCGCTGAAGGGACTGACCCAACTGACTCTAACTCTAGGGCCGCAGGGGCCTGGCGCGCCACCAGGGCAGATCACTATCTCCGGCCTCTCACACCTGAATGCATTCCCGCAGTTGAAGGAGCTCGAGTTGCGTGGCGTGCTCCAGGACGGCAGCGGGCTGAACATCGCCGGCCTGACAAAACTGGAGAAGCTGTTTCTCTTCCTCGGGAAGGGCTCATCGCTCCGGGACGACGACCTGGCCTCCTTGGCGAGGCTCGAGCGCCTCGGGTGGCTCCAAATGGACTCGTGCACCGACGTCACCGATGTCGGCGCGGCGCATCTAGGGGGCCTGGCATCTCTTTGGCGTCTTCACATGGGTGACTCGCGCCTCACGGATAAGGGCCTGGGACATCTGGCCAACCTTAAGAGCATGGAAGACCTGGCCGTGGGCGGGGACTTCACCAGTGAAGGGTTGCGGCAGCTTGAGGAGCTCAAGGCGCTTCGGATTCTGCGGATTAGCTCCCGCCACGAGGCTGCCCCCGGGGCAATGGAGAACCTGCGTAGGCGACTCCCCAACCTGAGGCTCTTCGAGCACCACACGATGCAACAGGCCGAAGGCAAGGCACCTCCTCGGGTGGGCGATGTCGCCCCGCAGTTCACCGTCAAGACGCTGGACGGAAGGCAACTGAGGCTATCAGACTACCGAGGCAAAGTAGTGCTCCTGTATTTCTGGTCCACCTCGTGTACCCCCTGCGTGGCATCGACACCCCAGGTGAAGGCTGGCTACGAAGAGTTGTCCGCCTACGGGCACTTCGAGATGATCAGCATAAGCCTTGACGACTTCGAGGACAGCGTCCGCCGGCACGTTGAGGACCATGAGCTCAGTTGGCCTCAGGCGTGTGTGGGCATGTATTCGCAGATTGCGGCCGACTACGGCGTGAAAGGTCTTCCTACGTACATTTTCGTCGGCCCGGACGGCAGGATATTGCCCAGCGGCGAGGCCGACGTCAAAGCAGCTCTGGAGGCGCTAAGAGCAGAAAAGGAGGAGACGGTTTGACGAAGCTGTGGAGAAGACCAAGTTGATCCTGACGGAGCCACAGCGCCAGAAGTACATGGAGATGTTGGAGCGGGGACCCCAGCGTCCCCACCGGGGAGGTCTTCCCGGTGAAAATCGCCTTCAATCCAGTCACAGCGAGGAAGAGTGACAGCACATGGTTGCTGCCCGTTTTGTTCGTCTTGGAGGAGGAAGTGATGAGGAAGTACAAGATGGCGTTGGCGGCTGTGGTGGTGTTGGGCGTCACGGCTGGGCTGTTCGTGGGGCAGGTTCTTTCCCAGGAGGCTCAGCCCGGCAGGCGCGGCCAGGCAGCAGGCGGGCAAGGGCGCCGCGATCCCGAACAGATGCGGCAGATGTACCTGCAGCTCATGAAGGAGGACCTGGCCGCAACGGACGAGGAATGGAAGGTCCTGGGCCCCAAGATCGAGAACATACAAACCATCTCCCGCCAGTTCATGAGCGCGTCGCGAATGCGCACGGCCCCCGGCGGCGCGGTGGGAGCAGGCGGCCGGGCGATGGCAACAGGGACGGCGCGAACGCCCACGCCCACGCCCGCAGGGCCTGGGACGCAGCGTGAGCTGACGGATGTCGAGAAGGCCGTTCAGAAGCTGCAGACGACCGTCGACAACAAAGATGCCAAGCCGGATGACATAAAGAGCGCGTTGAAGGCGCTGCGCGAGGCCCGCGAGAAAGCGAAGGAGCAACTGGCCAAGGCACAGGGCGAAGTGCGAGAGCTTGTGACTCCGCGTCAGGAAGCTAAGCTTGTGCTTTGGGGTGTTCTGGACTGACGGTTGCCAGCCCACTGCCTGTCAGGTGAATTGCCTCTGGGAGGCAGTGGGCCTTTCCGTGCATGCAGGAGCCGGGGGGCTGTTGACCTGGACGACTATTGGACGGTCAGGGCCGTCTCTGACTCCGGTTACATGGTTGCCCTAACCAAGGAAACCGGAGAAGAAAGCTCTTTTCTGCTACGTCTGTGCGACTTCAAAGGAAACGTCGTCGGGGATTACGACACTCCGCCGACGTTCGTGCGCTTTGCCTCGGACGGAGCAGCGGTGGTTCGGGGTGGCTTCAGGGCGTTTCGCATGATTTCCTTGGTACAGGTATTGTGAATGGCCGTGCACGCGAGTGGGGAACGGAGCAGATTCCTTCCATTTATCTCATCGGTCCCGACGGTACCGTGCTGGCACGGGATCTGGAGGGAGACAAGATAATGGAGGCGGTTTCTGCGGCATTGAATGGCACGGATCGTCCGTCCGAAGAAGAGAAATAGGCATCCTGTACCCGGCAGCCCGAGGGGCAGATGCGGGGATGGCGATGAGCGCCGCGATTCCCTCCCCATTCCGCGCTTGACAGCGCCAGTACGAGCAGGTAGGATAATCGCCGAGAACGTTTTCTCGTCGGCTGACTGGGGCCGGGGGATACTTGGGGCGTGTGAGCCCCCGGTGGGGATTTCTGAAAAACTCAGAACTTTTCTATCGCCTCTGGCGTCTAACGGAAGCGGTAGCTTGCCCAGGTGCGGGCAAGGTCAGCCGAGTTGCATTCAGGTCTGGCGGCATGTCAGTGAATGACACTGGTGACAATCCTGGGAACGGGCAGCACCTGTCTGATGATGGGCTTCACGAGGTGCT
>Ga0315274_10000831_pt1 | contig 48021 bp, 47 predicted proteins | sample YL17G02_20_MG_FD_203700 | JGI IMG/M metagenome (GOLD analysis project Ga0315274, IMG submission 203700) | Sediment microbial communities from Yellowstone Lake, YNP, Wyoming, USA - YL17G02_20 | ecosystem: Environmental > Aquatic > Freshwater > Lake > Sediment | place: USA: Wyoming | collected... | reverse complement strand
GGCTGAATTTACTTATTAAATCTGAATTGATAAAGAATGAAAGCAATTCAAAATATCTTTCCTCTCTTTACAAAGAAAGCGATGAAATAACAAAAATACTCTGCAGCATCATAAATAGAACGAAGGGGAATAAATAATGGCGAGCAAAGCGAGCATTCATTCATTTGTAATTGGAAATTGGACATTGGAAATTACCCTATGAACTATACATTCTTCATCATTTCGGTCCTGGGGTTTTTCATAGCGAGCTTCTGCTCGGTGTATGTGCTTTCGCGCGATCCCTCCGCCAGGCTTAACCGTCTTTTCTTCCTTTTTAACATGGCGATCGCTTTTTTCAATTTATTCGACGCTTTCGGGATGCTGACACCTTATGCGCCGTATTTTATCGATTATAGCAGCTTAAAAAGATTTTTCTGGCTGCTGTTCTGGCCGCTATTCCTTCAATTCTGTCTCGTGCTGTCAAAAAGTGAAACCCCTGCCACCAAGAAAATACTCTTGCCGTTTTTCTACCTTTCAGCCGCTATTGTCTGGGTGATCGACCTTAGGACCCGTTTGATATTCCTGAACCCCGGACTCACGTTATTCGGATATTACGAGGCCCATGGCCCATATTTTATCCTGTACGGGCTGTATCTTGTCTCCCTGGCCTTGATCATCATCAATTTTCTTTATTCGGCTTACAGGAAAAGTGTTGCAAAGAGAGAGAAAAACCAGATGAGGGCCATTCTTTTTGGTATGTTATCAGTTTCGTCCCTGGGATTTACCGCTGATGTTATTATGCCTTCATTCGGCATTACCATTCAGAGCTTCATCCCTTTTATGGTGACAATATACGCCATGATCTTTTCTTACGCCATCGTCAAGTATGGCCTGCTCACTGTCACCCCCGGCCAGATCGCGGATGACATACTGCGCACAATGCCGGATATCGCGATGTTCATAGATACCAGAAGGAGTATTTCGATAGTCAATCAAGCGTTCATACGTCTGCTTGGTTATTCAAGAAGTGAAGTGATGGACAGGCCCTTTTCGATGATCTTCAGCCAGGAACCGGAAGTTCAAATGGTGCTCAACGGTACCCTTAAAAAAGGCAGGATAGAAGGGATAAGGATCACGCTCAAGAAAAAGGACGGCACAATAATACCCGTCAGGGTGGATTCCACCATTACAAAGGACAGATCCGGGGAAGAAATAGGCATCATAATGATATTCAGGGACATCAGCCAGGTGGAAGCGCTGATCGCGGATCAGCAGAAAAATATATCGGAGCTTACAAGAACAAAGGAAAGAATGCTCAGCATCCTGGAGGACACGGCCGAGGCAAGGGACATGGAAAAGGAAAGGTCCGCAGAGCTTGCGGTGGCCCTAGAGAACATGAAGTCCGTAGATAAGATGAAGACCGAGTTCTTATCAGTAATATCGCATGAGCTGCGCACCCCCCTGACGCCTATAATCGGATACATTTCCATGTTCATGGACCAGACTTTCGGCGCGCTTGCTCCCGAATATATCAAGAAAGCCGAGATCATAAAGAAGGAGAGCGTGCACCTTCACGGGCTCATAGAGAGCCTGCTGGACGTCTCCCGCATGGAGCGCGGCGTCATGATGCAGGTGAACAAGGAGCCGGTCTCTTTCAAGGCATTGCTTGATGAGCTTGCCCTAGTAATGAAGCCCCAGTTCGACTCGCGCAAGATGACGCTGGAGATCAAGATACCCGAAAATTTCCCGGCCATAATGGGAGATACCATCAAGCTGAACCGCCTGCTCACAAACCTGCTGGGGAATACGCTCAAGTATGTGCCTGAGGGCGGGATCGTGAAAATATCCGGCGTTAAAGAGGAAGGGATGGTAAAGGTGGATGTGGCCGATAACGGGATCGGGATCGCAAAAGAGAACCTTGATAAGATATTCGAGAAGTTCTACCAGGTGGACAGTTCCTATACAAGGAGCGCGGGAGGCGTCGGCCTGGGGCTGGCCATTGCAAAAGAGATAGTCACCGCGCATGGAGGCAAATTATGGGCTGAATCGGAGGGGCTTGGGAGGGGCACAAAGTTCATTTTCACGCTACCAATAGCCTGATAAAGTAAAGTATAATAAAAAGGGAGGAAAAACAAATGAAAAAGATATTGGTATTATGTCTGGCCCTGGCCTTAATGCAAAGCGGGAGGTCTTTTGCAGCGGAATCCGCCACCATGGAAAGGGAAATGCTCTATTTTGAGGATATCCCCGTGGTATCAGCTGCAAAATACGCCCAACCTGTCAGTGAGGCCCCTTCCTATGTCACTATAATTACAGATGACCAGATAGAGAAGTTCGGCTACAGGACGCTGGGAGATGCGCTGGACAGCGTTGCCGGCCTGTATATGGTGAACGACAGGTATTACAACTACGCGGGAGTGCGTGGATTCCTCCGGTCGGAGGATTATAACACCAGGCTGCTCGTGATGATAGACGGGCACTCCATTAACGAAGATGTGTACGGAGGCGCATATTTTGACGAATGGTCCCCCATCGACATAAGCCTGGTGAAGAGAATAGAGGTAGTACGGGGACCGGGTTCCGCCCTTTACGGCAGCAACGCCTTCTTTGCCGTCATTAACGTGATAACCAAGAATGCCGATGAAATAAAAGGCATAAATACCTCTATCGCCGGCGGCAGCTTTAATACCAACAAGGAAACATTCTCCTACGGTGGATCATCTGATGACGGGATAAAGACCGTCGTTGCCGGCTCAATTTACAATTCCGAGGGCAATAAGAAGCTTATTTTCGACCGTGAGGATTTTATAGCCCCGCCCGCAAAAGACGTTGTCTCGGAGAACTGTGACTACAAAGACGCTTATAATACTTTTGTTAAACTGGAAAAGGGCGATTACAGCTTTTCCGCGGCGGCATCCCACAGGCTGAAAGGGATACCGACAGGCGCGTACCTGACGATACTCAATGACCCAGAAAGCAGGACCGAGGATTGGAGAAGATACCTGGAATTGAAATACCGGACCCGGCTTGACAGCGCCACAAACCTTAACATGAGGGCTTACTTTGACCAGTATGATTATGTCGGGGATTATAATATAGATTATCCTCCGGTCACCCTGAACAAGGACATCGCCATGAGCAGCTCCTACGGCTCGGAGGTATCCCTGGACTTGGCGCTGACGGACAACAACAGGCTGCTTCTCGGCGGCGAATACCAGGACCATACCAACAATCGGCTCATAAATTATGATGATGATCCGAATTATTTTGAATACCTGGACGATTCAGACCCCCGCAGCAATTCCTCATTGTATGTCCAGGATGAAATAAAGTTTGATGGCTCTGCTCTTACGCTGGGGCTTCGCAACGACTTTTACACGGGAACAACGGCACAGCTCAATCCGAGGCTCGCCTATATAATCAATCCTTATGAAGCGGGTACGCTTAAATTCCTGTACGGGAGGGCGTTCCGCACGCCAAGCATGTATGAAAAGATATATATCCTAGCTGGCACTTACAAGGGCAATGAGGACCTGAGGCCTGAGGTCATTTACAACTATGAGATGGCATACGAGCACAGGCTGGACCGTACTTTGACATGCTCCATTTCCATGTATAAATACGATATTCACGACCTCATCGACCAGATAATGGACCCGAGCGACGGGCTCCTGGTATTCCAGAACATCTCAAGGGTAGATGCCAGCGGCGTGGAATTGACCGCCCGCAAGGAATTTGGCCCTTCCTTTTACGGTTTTCTGGCGTATGCCAACCAGAGAGCGATGGATGCGTCCAACGGCTCGGCTCTTTCCAACAGCCCGGAGAACAATGCGAGGGCCGGCATAGTATTCCCGGTGATCAACGACAAGACTACGCTTTCCACGCAGCTAAAGCACGTGGGCTCGATGAAGACCAATATGAACGAATTCACATATCCTTACCTGCTGGCGGACATGAGCCTGCTGGCAAAGGACGTTTTTGAGTTATCTGCAATTTCGGTCTCGATCTATAACCTGTTTGACACAAAGTACACTGTTCCGGGCTCGCCGGCAGGAGTGCTGGATAAAATACAGCAGGACGGCAGGAGTTTCACAATAAAGGTAACGAAGGAGTTCTGATACTTGCTTAAAAGATATCTTTTAGCGTTACTATTGTTCGCGGCCGCCGCGGCTCCCGTATTCGCGGCGGTCAATATCGCTGTGGTGAAAAGCCGCGACATCCCCGCGTATGATGAGGCATTGAAAGGCTTCCGGGAGGCGCTACATCAGAAAGGCATCGAATTTCAGGAGGCGGATTACACTCTCGGTGAAGGCCCATCAAGCGCCGCATCGATCATCGCGGAATTGAGGTCTAAAAGGCCGGATCTGATCCTGACCATCGGCTCGATCGCGACAAAAGCGGTCAAGGACAAGGTCAAGGATATTCCCGTGGTCTTCTGCCTGGTCCTTGATCCTGTCGGCAGCGGCATTGTCCCGAGCATGGAATCTTCCGGCTCCAATCTCACAGGTGTATCCCTGGACATCCCGCTAAGTGTCCAGTTTAAATTGATAAAAAGGGTTTTTCCTGACAGGAAAAGGATCGGCGTGCTTTTCAATCCTTCTGAAAACGGCAGGATCATAACCAGGGCCGCGCTAGATGCGGATAAGCTTGGGCTTGAACTTGTTCCCGTCAAGGTCACGTCCATGGCCGATGTTCCTGAAGCAGTCGATACGTTAATGCCAAAGATCGATATCCTATGGGCCGTCGCCGACAGCACGGTGCTCTCTTCCCAGTCAATACAATATATAATCATTAGCGCTATACACAACGGGATCCCTTTTGTGGGATTTTCATCCGCTTACACAAAAGCAGGCGCAGTGATGGCATTCTCACTTGACTACAGGGATATCGGGAGGCAGGCCGGGGAGAGCGCATCTGCCGCTATCTCAGGAACGCCTCCAATGAACTTGCCCATTGCCAGCCCAAGAAATGCTGGATATTCATTAAATCTGAATTCGGCAAAAACAAAGGGACTGGTCATCCCCCCGGCGATGGTCAAAGGAGCACGCGAGGTCATAAATGAGTAAACTGGGATTTAAGCTGACACTGCAAACAAGGTTCGTTATCTTTGTTTCCATGACCTTTATATTGATAATATCCGCCATAAGTTATTATTATATTGTAACCGAAATCCAGCATTACAAGGAAGTATACCATGATAAGGGGATAATACTGGCAAGGACACTTGCTGCCAACAGTGAATACGGAGTTCTAATATTGAACCGCGATATCCTGCTGTCGCTTGTGCAGAACACGATCAAAGAAAAAGATGTTGTTTATGCGATACTGGAAAATGCTGACGGTAAGGTCCTTTCATCTGCCGGCATGTCCGGCAACATCCCCCTTCCGGCAAGCTATGCCGAAAAAAGGCCCATCTCACAATCAAAAGATCCCGAGCCGGCAATAAGCAGCAGAGACCTCGGCGGTAAGATCGGGCTTGTGTATGATATTGCCTTTCCGATAATTACAAATGTTGCCGGTAGTGGGATCGCTGAAGAAGAAATGTTGGGATTAATGGGCGGCAAAGGAACGGCTGCAAAGGCAACACTTAAGACAATTGGCATGGCAAGGATAGGCATTTCTTTGATAGGAATGAACGCCGCGATCACAGCAGCTATGAGGGCCACCCTGTTAATATCCTTTGCAAGCATCATTGTCGGGATATTCTTCAGCCTTCTTCTTTTCAGCATGATATCCGGCCCGCTCAATTACTTGCTGGAGGGCACCAATAAGCTTGCGTCTGGCGACCTGGCATACAGGGTGAAATACACTCGCGACGACGAAATAGGCGCGCTTGCCAGGTCATTCAATGACATGGCCAAAAAACTTTTTGATGCGAGAAAGGAGATCACCGAATACAGCACCGACCTTGAAAAAAAAGTTGAACAAAGGGCGCGGGAGCTGCAGGAAAGCGAGACCCGGTTCAGCTCTGTCCTGGACCAGGCCACGGAAACAATAATCGTCCATGATAGTGACGGCCGCATCATAGAAGCAAATCAGGAAGCGTTCAGGGAACTTGGATACACAATGGACGAACTTCTCAAGTTGAGCATAGCGGACATAGATCCAGAAGCGATAACAAGCGGCAAAGGGGAACTTTGGGGCAAGGTCTTGAGCGGGGAAAGGTTCACTTTTGAAAGCCGCCATAAACGCAAGGACGGGACCTTTTACCCTGTTGAAATATCTTTGGGCCGCATAGTACTTGGAAACAAAACACAGGTGATCGCAATGGTAAGGGACATAACTGATCGCAAGAAAAGCGAGGAGGAGACCAGGAAACATCTGGAAGAGACGAAAAAGCTTTATGAAGACCTTAAGTCAATTGACAAGATGAAGACCGAATTCCTATCGGTAATCTCCCACGAGCTGCGCACCCCGCTGACGCCCATAATCGGCTACATTACCATGTTCATAAGCGAGACATTCGGGCATCTTGACCCCAAATACATCCAGAAAGCCGAGATCATCAAGAAAGAAAGCGAACACCTTCACGGGCTCATAGAGAGCCTGCTGGATGTTTCCCGCCTTGAGCGCGGGGTCCCCATGCAGCCAAATAAGGAGCCGCTATCCATCCTGACGCTCCTTGAGGAGCTGAAAGAAGTAATGAAGCCTCAGTTCGATTCACGCAAAATGACCCTTGAAATAAAACTGCAGGACGGTTTCCCCGCTATAATGGCCGATGTGAACAAGATACGCCGGCTTATCACGAACCTGCTTGGAAATGCGCTTAAGTACGTTCCGGCCGGAGGGGGCATTATAATCAAAGGTACGTATGATGAAACCAAGGTAAGGATAGAAATGATCGATAACGGAATAGGCATTGAAAATGCGAACCTTAAAAAGATATTCGATAAGTTCTTTCAGGTGGACGGCACTTACACCAGGGCAGCGGGCGGCGTCGGACTTGGACTTGCTATAGCCAGGGAGATCGTCACCTCACACGGCGGCAAGATTTGGGCCGAGTCCGACGGGCTTGGAGCAGGTTCCAGGTTCATTTTCACGCTTCCAATTGCATGACACAGTAGTATAATAAGGCTCGCCTGAGGCGAGCAGGGAGGGGTAAATATGGCAAAGAAAGTATTGATAATCGAGGATTACCCGGCAACGGTGGAGATGATCATAGCTTACCTGGAGCCTCAGGGCTATGCCGTTGATTTTGCCTTTGACGGCCAGAGCGGGCTCGACAAGATGGCCGCCAGCAAGCCCGACGTGGTGCTGCTGGACATAATGATGCCCGGGATGAGCGGGCTTGAGGTATGCAAGAAGATGAAAGCTGATCCCAAACTGGCCAAGATCCCCATCATTGTGGTCTCTGCCAAGGTCACCAGTGACGACATAAAGGCGGGGCTTTCCGCCGGGGCGGACGAGTACCTTGTAAAGCCCTTCGACATGAAGCAGCTTACCGATACTATAAAGAAACGCGCATAGAAAGACATGGCTAAAAAGACCCGCGCTATAAACAAGAAGATACTTATCATCGAAGATCACCCAATTACGGTAGATATGTTAATGTCCTTTCTGGAAAGAGGCTACATTTGCGACTTCGCCCTTGACGGAACTAAAGGGCTTGAAAAGGCGGCCTCGGAAAAGCCCGACCTTATATTATTGGACGTCATGCTCCCGGGGATCGACGGCCTGGAAGTCTGTAAAAAGCTCAAATCAAATCCTGACACCGCCAATATCCCCGTCATCATTGAATCCGCCAAGACCACCGACGAGGACATCGCCAGCGGCAAAACGGCAGGAGCGAAAGAATACCTTACCAAACCTTTTGAACTGGATAAACTGCTTGAATTGATAGAGAAGTATATCTAGCTGAAAGTCGGAAAACTGTATGGACAAGAAAATACTGATCATCGAGGATTACCCCCCCACCATAGAGATGATAATGGCGTGCCTTGAGCGGAGCTACGCAAGTGATTTCGCGCTTGACGGGCCCACAGGTCTTGAAAAAGCTTTTACATACAAGCCTGACCTTATCCTGCTCGACATCATGCTCCCCGGGATGGACGGTATTCAGGTGTGCCGTAAACTGAGGGCCGACCCAAGGACCGCCAAGACGCCCATAATCATGGAATCTGCAAAGGTCGCGGCCGAAGAGGTCATAGCCGGACTGCACGCCGGAGCGGATGAATATCTTTTAAAGCCTTTTACCCTGGACCAATTAATGAAGCTTGTTAAGAAACATATTTAGCAATCGCCCTCGCCGCACGCATGTCAGACCATCAGATGATCAAAGCATCAGGCCCTTCGGGAAAGGGATTGTCTGGTTAATGACAAAATCTAAATGAAAAATGACCTGCCTGCCGGCAGGCAGGCAAATAAAATCCAAAATCCCAATGACAAATTTTTGATTACTTATTTCTTGTTTTATTCACTATACTACTGAGGATCAACAGTATTTCTTCTGCTTCTTTTTTCAACCTTTCAAGTTCATTTTTACTTGCCTGGTCAGCCAAAAGTGAGGCCATATTAATAAGCCGAAGCCAGTAGCGGGATTCTCTGGCTTCGCGCCTTGCCAGTGCCATTTTGTTTACAAAATCCCTTCGTGATAGAACGCCGTCTGCCTCTTCCACATTAGCCCCGACCGATGCGCTTGATCTTATCAGTTGTCTGCTGTATTCTATTGATACTTGGCTCCGAATAAGTTTATTGACCAACCTTGCGCAACCAACTGCAAATTCCAGTGACCTTTCCCTGATATCATATTTTGTCATTTGTAATTCCGCATCCCTTTCTTTGTCATTTGACGATTTGACATTTGTCATTATTTTAAGTAGCAACTTTCATGCCATATATTTCTTGTTTACCAATTATGCTAAACAGCTGAAATTGTAGTAAAACCTGACAGTTGTCGCCTATTTCAACAGCAGAATACTAACTGAGGAATTTTTGGATTGCCCTCGCCGCCCTCTTCCCCATTCCCATTGCTTCTATGACCGTGGCAGCTCCGGACACAATGTCGCCACCGGCAAAGATATACGGGATCGAAGTTTGGCCTGTCTTTGGATCAACAACTACGCCCCCCCACTTTTCAACTTTCAAATCCTTGATCTCGCGCGGGAGCAGCGGATTCGGGCTGTTGCCAATAGCGACTATGACGGTATTAACATCGATCAAGTATTCCGACCCTTTCACCGGCACCGGCCGCCTCCTGCCGGACTCATCGGGATCTCCCAGCTTCATTTTAATGACCTCCATCTGGCTCACCCACCCGTCCTTGCCCAACATCCTCGTGGGATTTGTTAGAAGCTTGAATTTTATGCCCTCTGCCCTCGCGTTCTCTATCTCCTCATCCCTCGCCGGCATTTCCTCTTCGCTCCTGCGGTAAACGATAGTGACATCCGAGCCGATGCGAAGTGCGCACCTGGCGGCGTCCATCGCCACGTTGCCGCCGCCAACAACTATCGTTCTCTTTCCAACTTTCACCGGCGTCAAGAATTCCGGGAATAAATATGCTTTCATTAAATTCACCCTTGTAAGGAATTCATTTGCTGAATAAACCCCGCCGAGGTTCTCTCCGGGAACTTTCAGGAATTGAGGAAGCCCTGCCCCCACGCCGATGAATATCGCCTTATATCCCTGCTTCAATAATTCATCGATGGTCAAAGTCCTGCCTATCAAAGCATTGACCTGTATATTCACTCCAAGGTCTCTTATGCCGTCAACCTCGAATTGAACGATCCGTTTCGGCAGCCTGAATTCCGGAATACCATAGCTGAGCACTCCGCCGGTCTGATGCAATGATTCGAACATCGTTACCTGATATCCCATCTTCGCCAGGTCGCCCGCACATGTCAGCCCGGCAGGGCCAGAGCCAACAATGGCAATCCTCACCCCTTTCTCCGCCTTCGGCGGATTCATTCCCCTCTCCATCAAGGATGGAGAGGGGTGCAGGGGTGAGGCGATCTCATAGTCCGCTGCAAATCTCTCCAATCTTCCAATAGCGATAGGATCGTTCTTTTTAGCGAATACACAAACCTTTTCGCACTGGTCCTCCTGCGGGCAAACACGGCCGCAGATAGCAGGAAGATTATTTGTTTCTTTCAGCTTTGCCGCAGCGGCCTCGAATTTCCCGTCTGCGATTAATGCGATGAAAGCCGGGATATCGATCTCCACCGGGCAGCCAGCGACGCATGACGGCTTCTTGCACTGTATGCATCTCTTTGCCTCCGCGATCGCCTGCTCCTCGGTGTAACCTAGAGCGACTTCCTCAAAGTTCTTCGCTCTTGCCTTGGGGTCCTGCTGTGGCATCGGCTGTCGCATAAAACCTCCGGTTAAAATCCAAAATCCAAATGACAAAATCCAAATAAATCATTTAAATCCCAATGACAAAATATTCGACATTTGTCATTTTGCTCCCATTTATTTGTCATTTGAAATTTGTCATTTGTCATTACTTACATTTCTCGCATTTCTGCAAAGCTATCTGTTCTTTATCTTTATATTGAATGAGCCTTATCGAAAGTTCGTCAAAGTCCACCTGGTGGCCGTCGAACTCGGGGCCGTCCACGCACGCGAACTTCACCACTCCGCCAACGGTCACTCTGCAAACCCCGCACATGCCGGTGGCATCCAGCATAAGCGGATTCAGGCTGACAATAGTTTTGATGCCATGAGCTTTAGTTACATTTGAAACCGCTTTCATCATCGGGACAGGCCCTATTGCGATCACCCTGTCGATCTTTTTCCCCTTATCTATCAAGGCCTTCAGCTCATCGGATACGAATCCTTTCCTGCCGCAGCTGCCGTCATCGGTAGTGATATAGAATTCGTCGCTGTGCGCCTTATTGTCTTCCCGGAATATCAAAGCATCCTCGCAGCGCGAACCGATGATAGTGATCACGTTATTTCCCGCTTTCTTCATCGCTTTTACTATGGGATGGACAACTGCAATGCCGACTCCGCCGCCTATACAAACCACCGTTCCGAATTTATCTACTTCGGTTGGATGACCAAGCGGCCCTAAAATATCCAATATCGAATCTCTACTCTTTGATCTCCCAAGTAATTTAGTGCTTGCTCCAACTTCCTGGAAAACCAAAGTGATGGAATTTTTATTTGGATCGTGATCTGCAACGGTCAGGGGGATGCGCTCGCTTTTTTCATCAAGCCGCACAATAACGAACTGTCCCGCTTTTGCGTTCCGGGCAACAAGCGGCGCTTCAACATCGATCTTTACGATGTTCTCATATAATCTTTGCTTATTAAGTATCCTGAACATATGCTGATTTTACCACATAAAAAAATAGAGTCCCAACTTATTAAGCCGGGACTCTACTCTATTTAGCTCCTGTTAGTCTTAGACTAAACCCTGATCCAGCATCGCGTCGGCAACTTTAATGAATCCGGCGATGTTGGCGCCGTCCACATAATTGATGAAGTCGCCACGCTTCCCGTGCTTTACGCAATTCTCATGGATATTGATCATTATCTCATGGAGCCTCTTGTCCACTTCTTCCCTGCCCCACGACAACCTCATACTGTTCTGCGACATTTCCAGTCCTGATGTGGCGACTCCACCGGCATTTGCCGCTTTGCCCGGCCCGTAAAGTATCTTGGCCTTGAGGTAAACTTCGATAGCTTCCGGCGTGGAGGGCATGTTCGCGCCTTCCGCAACGCATATGCAGCCGTTCTTAACAAGCGCTTCGGCATCAGATCCGTGGACCTCGTTCTGTGTGGCGCAAGGCAGAGCTATATCGCACTGTTCGTGCCACGGTCGCTTGCCTTCAACGAACTTGCAGCCATACTTTGCCGCGTATTCCTTTATCCTGCCGCGCTTCACGTTCTTGAGCTCAAGGACATAAGCCAGCTTATCCTCATCTATTCCTTTCGGGTCATGGATGTAGCCTTCGGAGTCTGAAAGCGTGACCACCTTCGCTCCAAGATGGATGCATTTTTCCACGGCGTACTGGGCAACGTTGCCCGAGCCTGATATGGCAACTGTCTTGCCCTTGAAGGATTGCTTCCTGGTTTTGAGCTGTTCTTCCGCAAAGTACACGCAGCCGTATCCCGTTGCCTCCGGCCTTATCAATGAGCCTCCCCAATTAAGTCCTTTGCCGGTCAATATTCCGGTAAATTCATTTCGCAGCTTTTTGTATTGTCCGTACATGAAACCTATTTCTCTTCCGCCAACGCCGATGTCGCCTGCCGGCACGTCCGTATCCGGTCCGATATGCCTGAAAAGTTCCGACATAAAGCTCTGGCAGAACCTCATTACTTCATTGTCGGATTTTCCTTTCGGGTCAAAGTTGGCGCCGCCCTTTCCGCCGCCCATCGGCAGAGTTGTAAGGCTGTTCTTGAACACCTGTTCAAAACCGAGGAATTTTAAGAGGCCGAGATAAACTGTCGGATGTAAACGGATACCACCTTTATAAGGGCCTATCGCGCTGTTAAATTCTACCCTGTATCCTTTATTCACATGGATCTCGCCGCTGTCGTCCATCCACGGCACCCTGAACATTATCGTCCTTTCCGGTTCCACTATCCTTTCCAATATTTTCGCTTTCTCATACTTCGGATTCTTGTCCAGGAACGGGGATAATGACTTTACTACCTCCTCCACGGCCTGGTGGAACTCCGGCTGGCCCGGATTTTCCGCTATCAATTTGTCCATGAACGCTTTTACCTTTGTCATGTTCATTCCTCCTTAATTATCTGGCCGCCCTATTATATACCTACTGCTACATAAAAACAAAAAAGCGGCTACAAAACTGTAGACGCCTTTGTCTAACCTTATCTGACTCTGATGCCAATATTATATTGGATGGCCTCAAAAATGTCAAGCGTGGAATTTATCCGCTGATCTCCTTCGTTAAGAGTATGGCTTCCGCGATCTCCTTCATGGACTTGCGCGAATCCATGCTTTTCCTCCTGATCTTCGCAAAAGCCTCTTCTTCGGATATCTTCAGGTTCTTCATCAATATCCCTTTTGCTCTTTCCACGATCTTTCTTTCCTCCAGCCTTGTCTCAAGAACGGCTTTTTCCTCCATCAGCCTCTTGTTGTGTATGGCCACGGCCGCCTGGTTCGCCACCGCGGACACAAGCTTTACTTCCCTGTCCGTGAACCTGTGAGGCTTCGATGTATAACTGTTCAATACGCCGATCACTTTCCCTCTAACGATCAGAGGAACGGCAAGCATTGAAACAAGCTGTTCTTTTCTCGCGATCTCAGGGAACATGTAATCCGAATCTTTTTGCACGTTCATAACAGCAATGGGCTTTTTTTGGCTCACCGCCCGGCCGCTTATTGATTGCCCCACCTTTACCGGAGGCTTATTTATATAATCTTTGCTTAAGGATTGCGTCGCCGCCAGTTCGATCTCATCCCCCTTTTCGTTAAGCAGCATTAGAGAGCTTATCTTGGCGCCCATTACCTCGGCGGTCATGGCAACAATGATCTTCAGGATGTCTTCCAGGTACATATCCGAAACGATCGTGCTGCTTACCTTTCCAAGCACATCAAGATGTTTATGGACGTTTGAGGCTTTTTTCTTTTTCGTGGTCATGAAGGAATATATACTACATATTATATATAGGGGTGTCAACCGTGAAGGAATGCCAAAGGCATCTCTTCATGGTCAAGCTATTACTGATATGCTAAAATACCGGCATGCCGCAGCTAAGACAGGATCCGGCCACCAAGGAATGGGTCATCATCGCCACCGAACGGGCAAAACGTCCGGAAGATTTTCAGCTCCCGGAAGAAGGCGAACAGCCTAACGCAAAAAAGTCCTGCCCCTTCTGCCCCGGCAATGAATCACTGGCTCCTGATGAGATCTTTTCTTTCCGTACGTACGATTCAAAGCCGAATACTCCCGGATGGTGGATAAGGGTCGTACCCAATAAATATCCCGCGCTTATACCGACCGGAAATATTAAAAGACTTCAGATAGAGGAACTTTTCAGGTACATGGACGGGGTTGGAGAGCATGAGGTAATGATAGATTCCCCCGATCACGATAAATCAATAGCCACCATGGACCAGAAACAGGTGGAGGAAATATTCACCGCGTACCGGGAAAGATATCTTACATTGAAAAAAGATCCCAGGTTCGAGATGATAATAATATTCAAGAACCACGGAAGGGGCGCGGGCACTTCGCTGCTGCACCCTCACTCCCAGATAATCGCGACACCGATCACTCCCATGCACGTAAGGTACAGGGTTGAAGAAGCCATGAGATACTTTGATGACAACGGTGAATGCGTATACTGCTCCACGCTCAACAAGGAACTGGAGACAAAAGAGAGGATCATCCTCGAAACCGACAATTTCGTTGCAAAGGCCCCCTTTGCCGCCAGGTCGCCATTTGAAACGATCGTGCTTCCAAAGAAACACTCTTCATCTTTCGGCCAGATATCGATCATTGAAACAAAAGAACTGAGCTATGTGATGAAACAGACGCTTTCCAAGCTCCACAAGGCGCTTAACAATCCTGCGTATAATTACATTGTATATTCCGCCCCATGCCACGAAGAAGACCTGGAATATTTTCACTGGCACATAATGATCGTTCCCAGGGTCGCGCAGGTAGCCGGATTCGAAATGGGCAGCGGGATATACATTAATACCGTTATACCGGAAGACGCCGCTAAATTCTTAAGGGAAACAAAAGCATAGTGAAGAAACGCCTCGACGAACTCCTTTTTGAGCGAAAACTATTCGAATCAAGGACGAAGGCGCAGGCCTCAATAATCGCCGGCCTGATCCTCGTTGACAACCAGAAGATCGAAAAGCCCGGCATAAAGATCGAAGATTCCGCGGAGATCAGGGTGCTTGGCAATGCCTGCCCTTATGTCAGCCGGGGCGGACTGAAGCTTGAAAAAGCGCTTGATGATTTTAAGGTGGATGTAAATGGTCTGATCGCTGTCGATATTGGCGCGGGCACGGGCGGCTTCACCGACTGCCTTCTCAAGCACGGGGCAAAAAAGGTCTATGCGATCGACGTGGGTTACGGCCAGATCGACTGGAAGCTGCGGGGCGACAGCAGGGTGGTCGTAATTGAGAGGAAGAACGCAAGGGAGCTGACGGTGGACGATATCGGTGAAAAGGTCGATCTTGCCGTCATGGATGTATCGTTCATCTCGATCCTGAAGATACTGCCCGCGATATCAAACATACTGAAGGATGCCGGGATCATTGTGACTCTCATCAAGCCGCAGTTCGAGGCGGGCCGCGAAGAGGTCCCGAGGGGCGGTGTAATAAGGAAGCAGAAGACTATCGATAATGTCCTTGAAAAGATCTCCTCCGAAGTTGCGAATTTAGGATATAATTACCTGGGGAAGACGCGATCTCCCATTACCGGGCGCGAAGGCAACGTTGAATATTTTATGTTCCTTAGAAAGGCTTGAAAATGGAGCCCTTTTTGTTAATGAGCATTATGTCAGGATTCGGCGGCGCCGTGCTTGGCTTCATCCTGTTCTATTTCATAAACAAATCCCTTATCAGCTTCAAGATGTCCAGAAGGGTGCAAATGGCGCAGTTCTCGGAGGAAGAAGCGGAAAACCTGCTCAAAAAAAAAGGATTCAAGGTTATCGGAAAGCAGAAGCGCGCGGATGTCATCACTTTTGTGGATGGCAGGCCGAACCTGGGATACGTTCAGGCGGACTTCCTTGTTGAAAAGAACGGCAAAAAATACGTTGCAGAGGTCAAAGCTGGCGAGATGGTGTCCGATCCGACCGAACCCTCCACAAGAAGGCAGCTCCTTGAATACAAGTTCGCCTACAAGTCTTACGGCCTTTTGCTTGTGGACATGATCGACAGGTCCATACACACCGTGGATTTCAAGCTGCCTTCCTACTCGGAGGATAGAATATTCAAGTTGATACTTACGGCCCTTGTTGTTATCATTGTGCTCGGTTTGTTGTGGGTTTTTGTCTCTATTAAAATCCTATAAAATGAAATTTCAGCTTTCATATTACGCGAAGCAGCGCATCATAAAGCGCCTCATAGACGTGGTGATGGTGGTTTTCCTGCTTATAACTCTTTTCCCCATATTCTGGATGGTTTACTGCTCCTTCAAGGACAACACGGACATCCTGACCGGCAAAATAATGATGTCCCGCGCAAGCAACGATGTTCTTGCGGTGATCAAGAAAGGGAATAACTATTACATAGGCAGCGCGGACGGGAAAATAAGCGTACTGGACAGGGACAGGAAGCTTGTCAAAAGTTCCTCGATAAGATCATCCGCCACCTCCTTCACCTTCGATGAAAAATATATATGGGTAGCGTCCTCAAACAAAGGCCTTTCAATGATCCGTTGGGACAACCTGAAGAGATCGGCTTCTTTTAAATATCCCGTCAAGGGCCTGGACGTCAACAAGATCGCTTCAAGCGTTATATATAAAGAAGGCGATAAGATATGGATCGGCCTGGAATCAAAGAACTTCGACGAAATACTGGAATTTGACGCAAAAGAGAACAGGTTCACCTCGCCGATCGACATAAAAAGCGAACTATCGCCTTTCCAGGTCCTGACAATAGCCAAGCTAGGCAACAGGCTGCTGGTTGGCGGGGACAAAGGGATTATTTCGGTGGACCTTGATTTTAGAAAGATCGCAAAGGTATTCCCTCTGGAGTTCGGCGGCATCACGACAAAGGTCTGGAAAATACTGCCGCAGGACGGCAAGCTCTACCTTGGCACATCCTCCGGATTAATAGACTTCAACCTTTCCTCCGGCAGCGCCGTTAAAAGATTTTCAACAAAGAACGGGCTCGCGTCGGACCAGGTAGGACGGATCAATAAATATGACTCAACGATCTATCTTGGCACTAACCAGGGGTTGACCATACTTGACGCGAAGACGGGCAAGGCAAGGAACTACAGCAATATTTTCCAGCACGTGAATAGAGAGCCGGGCAAGGCGCTGGTATCCGGCGATGTCCTCTCCATTCTGAAGGACGGCAATCTCTTAATCCTTGGCTCAACAAGCGGCAGGACCACATATTTTGACCTGAACAAAGAGATCCCCGTCGGCTGGGGGAAGCTGAAATCGGGGCACATTGTCATAAGGTGGCGGAATTACGTGGACATGTGGTACAACATAGACTTCGGCCTCTATCTCAGGAATTCCCTCATTATCTGCGGCATTTCCATGATCATCGCGATGATATTCGCCACTATGGCCGCTTACGCTTTCTCCCGCTTCAGGTTCCCGGGCTCCGACCTTTTCGGGAACCTGATACTTGCCACGCAGATGATCCCTGCGATCATGTACCTTATTCCGCTCTACATAATGTTCGTCAAGTTCAATGAATTGACCGGGATCCCTTTAAAGGGGACATTCCCCGGCATCATCCTGATCTATTCCGCGTTTTTCATCCCTTTCAGCATATGGATACTCCGCGGATTCTTTGCCGCGATACCGAAAGAGCTGGAAGAGGCGGCCCGCATAGACGGATGTTCGCAGCTGCAGGTTTTCTGGCACATAGTGCTTCCTCTGGCCATCCCGGGAATAATCGCAACGGGGGTATATGTGTTTCTGACCGCCTGGGATGAGCTCATGTTCGCGTGGGTGCTTTGCAACGCGGACACAATGACGATACCCGTGGGGATAAGGCTTTTCGTGGGCAACTACCAGAACAGGTTTGACCTGATGATGGCCGCGGCAACCGTGGCGACCATCCCTGTAATGGTGCTGTTCTTCATGCTCCAGAAATACATAATAAAGGGATTAACTGCCGGGGCTGTGAAAGGTTAGTATTTTAGCCTGCCTGCCGGCAGGCAGGAAAGAGGTAAAAAGCAATGAGGTTATTAACGAGCGCACTTTTTCTCGTCATGATATGCGGGATGTGCTTTGGTTTTTCCCAGCCTGCGGCATCTTCGGATGGCAGCGATGGCTGCTACCTGGGGGTCTTCAGGGAAGGTGCCCCGCAGAACATGGGATTTATCAGGCAGTATGAAAAACAGATGGGGAAAAAGCCGGCAATGATAATGTGGTATGTGGATTACTCGTCGGATTTCCCAATGAATGAGTGCCGGAACGTGGTGAACTATGGGGCTGTCCCGCACGTGGTTTGGGAGCCGTGGTACTTTGAGGACCAGTCAAACATAAAACTCGATACCATCATCAGCGGAAAGCGGGATGAATACATAAATAACTGGGCGCGTGACGCAAAATTCTTTGGAAAAACAGTGTTCCTCAGATGGGGGCATGAGTTCAATATTGAAAAATATCCATGGGGCACAGGGAACAACGGGAAAGATCCGGAAAAATACATCAAGGCATACAGGCATGTCCATGACATATTCAAGAAAGCGGGCGCAGGGAACGTCAAGTGGATATGGTGCCTGAACAATTATCCGAATCCTGATGAAAACTGGAACGACTATGAAAAGGCCTACCCGGGCGACGAGTACGTGGACTGGATAGGTATAGACGGCTACAACTGGGGAACAACGCAAACTTGGAGCGGCTGGCAGTCGTTCAAGGAAATGTTCCGCAACCAGGTCAGGGAAATATCAATGAACCACCCGAAAAAGCCCGTCATGATCGCCGAGTTCGGTTGTGCGGAAGAAGGCGGCGACAAAGCGGCTTGGGCGAAAGATATTCCCAATACCCTGAAGATAAGCATGAAACAGGTCAAAGCAATTGTCATCTTTGACATCAAAAAGGAATGCGACTGGAGAATCACTTCCTCCAAAAGAGCGGAAGACGCATACAGGCTCATCATGAAGGACCCCTACTTCTTAAGCTCGGCCGAAGGCCTGGTCGCCCTCTCCGTGACTCAGCAGCCGTTGGAGAAAAAGGTCGTGATGGCGAGAAAGGTTCAAAAGCCCATCAGCGTCAACGGTGACTTTGCGCCGTTCTCCGCAACTGCGCCCATAACAATGAACAGCGAGATATACCTGAAGGAAGGCACTTCATGGAAAGGGCCAAAAGACCTTAGCGCGAACATATATTTGATGTGGGACTCATCAAACCTTTACATATTCGCGAAGATCATTGACAATATGCCGCTTGTGAACAGCAAGACCAAAGGCGATATCTGGAACGGCGACGGGATAGAGATCACCATTCCCGGCTACCAGATCGGGCTCGGCGCCGGTGACGGCAGAGCGAACAGGCCTTCCATCTGGATATGGCAAAAGAGCAGATCACCGGCTGGCGGGGAGATCTTCGTTCAAAAGACAGTTGAGCCGGCCGGCTACGTGATGGAAGCAAAGATTCCCTGGATGGAACTGGGCAATATTCCTCCCAAGGCGGGGGAAACAATGGGCTTTGACATAGCCGTGGATGACGCGGATGAAACCTGGCAAAGAAAATCCCAGTTCGTGTGGAACGGTGATTACCTGTTCTACAAGGATCCGGCCGTGTGGGGGACGCTTAAATTCGAGAATTGACTATAAGAGATATTTATGGTAATATACCGAATATTTTCGCAAGGAGGTAAACAATGAAGAAATATCTTTTGGTTCTACTGTCCGTGACCTGTATGATCTCGCTTGGCTTGCCTGTTTATGGATTTGGCGGACCTGCGCCTGCCGGCGGAGGCAATTCAAACATTTACATGATAGACGACTTTGAGGACGGTGACTGCACCTCAAATCCGGAATGGTGGAAATTCGATAATGTTGCACCAAAAGTCGTGGGAAATGCCGATTATCAGACCGGCGACCCTGTCTGCCTTGGCGCGATAAAGAAATATTCATTGAACATCACCGGCACATGCACCGACTGGTACTGCGGCGGCATCGGCACCTATATCGCGAGGAAAGGCGTCGATCTTTCCAAGTACAACGCGTTCCAGATGGATGTTTACGGGAACGGCCCTGGATCCGGAACCGTCAAGATCGAGCTCTATGATGATGACAACGGCAACTGGCAGATAGAGCCGGACCCGAAAAAGGCGTATGCGCCGCTTTATGATGACCTGTTCGCTTACAACCTGGTGGTGGACTGGAGAGGCTGGAAAAGAGTGGCCATTCCGGTCGCGGATTTCACCGACCAGAATCCTGGCGTAGGAGACGATATATGGAATCCAAACCAGGAAGGCGGAACCGGCGGGCTGCTTCAGACCCAGATGATATTCATAGGCCCGAAGAAATCAAGCTCCGTAAAGTTCAATATCGACAACGTTTCTCTTGTAGTTAAATAAATAATGCGTATCAGGCTTTTATTTGGAGCGCTGTTAGTGATGGCAGCGGCCATGGTTTTCGCTTCCCCATCTTATTGCGCCGGGGAGCTTGGTGTTCAACCTCCCTCTAACTGGGAATCAACCGGCCCCCAAAACGACCTAACAGGCACGCTTCGAACAATTTCGGATGTATTGCCAAGAGACTGGAAAGAAAACAATGAATACACCGATAAATACGGCGGAACGTGTTCTAATAAGGTCTTCTTCAATGCCGACGGGAACAGATACAGGGTAGATATCTGGCTTGATCCTGCCGGACTGACATCGGGACCTAACTTTATCCCTTTGACCTATAAAGGGAAACCCACCTTTCAATATATACTGACCTATGTATACGCGTATTATGGGGCCCCTGCAGATCCAAGAAATGGAGCCGGTCAAGGTAATAATATGGCATCTGCCTACACACAATTCACCACTTCACAATCAGAGATATATCGCTCAACTTTGGCGGAAGGCGCCTCAGGCGTTCAAGGCCAGTTCCAATTTAAATATGCAATAGCAGTTCCGGATAACCAAGCACAGGGAACATATAACGGAATAATCAGATACCAGGTCATAAGGGATGATACGTTCGCTGTAATCAACTCAGGTTCTGTAGGCGTAAAGATAGTCATTGGGTCCCTTTTCAGACTTTCCGTGGACAGGGGAACAGTTGACTTTGAGAACATGAAGCCTGGTGACACAAAGGATAATGTCCCCGTTGAAGGAGTGATAGTGAAAAGCAAAACGAACGTTGGCAATCCTTGGTACCTTAAAATATCCAACGATAATCCGCTCAGCAACGGTCCCTACATGATACCGAACTCGAATCTGATATGGTATGGCTGGACTGTCGGCAAGGGAACATGGTACGGCAACGGCACTGATCAAATGTCACTTGTCCCCATGCTTGTTTATGCGGGAGGAATGAGCGAAGGGGTCAACCTGCCGGACGGCACGGATAACCATTTAAAATTCAAGCTGGCCATACCAAAGGGCCAGCCGGGCGGAAAATACTTATCGACCATAAAATTCACGATGACGGAGTAAAACAATGAAAATAGCAAGCGTTATGATATTGATGGTATTGACTGTATTTCTCGTCCCTGCTTATTCTCTTCAGACCACAAATACTCTCACCGTCATGGTGAACGTCCAGTCCTCCTTCGCATTGATCGTGAACTCGGACTCGTTTGATTTTTCCAGGCTCATGCCGGGCCAGACCGGAGAGATAGCAAGGGCGGAGGGGATAGTGGTCGCCGGGGCCTCCAGCGGCGGGAATCCCTGGTACCTGAAAGTTTCCGCGGTAAAACCCCTCTCTTCCGGAAGCGATTTCATATCGAATGAAAATTTCTCATGGTACAGCTCAACCGAGGGCAAGGGGGAGTCGTTCGGGTCGGCCGAAAAATCTTTCTCGGATCCCAGCAACACAGCGTACATAAGCTCGCTTGACGAAGCCAATTCGTCGGAAAAGGTCGTGAACAAATTCAAGTTCAAGCTTTTCGTGCCAGAAGAAACAAAGCCGGGTTATTACACTACAACCGTGATGTTCACGATGACGGAGTAAAACAATGAAAATCCGAAATCCTAAATCCAAAATCCTAAATAAATCCAAAATTCTAAATTCCAAATTCAACCATTGGTCATTGGTCATTGGGATTTGTTTGGTCATTGGTGCTTGGTCATTGGTCATTCCTGCTTATGCCTTATCAATAAACATTGACCCCTCCAACATCAGGATCGTCCAGAAGCCGGGTGAGACAAAGAGCGGCTCGATCATTGTGCAAAATAGCAGCAGCGCCGGCATAAAGTTAAAAACTTATACGGAAGACTGGGTTTATGCTCCCGACGGGAGTAAGTCCTTCATCAAGCCGGGCTCCTCCGTTTATTCATGCTCCAACTGGATCGTTCTGGACACTGCCACCTTCGAACTTGCGCCAAATGAGGGAAAAAAGATCAGCTTCAAGATCACCGAGCCGAAAAATTCTTCCGGAGGGCATGTTTCGGTGGTCTTCTTCGAAAGCACTGTGGATGTGAGGGAAGGCATAGCCGTGGCAGGACGGATAGGCACGATCATATATCAGGATACCGAAGGCGACATTAAAAGGGCCGGAGAGATAAAGGACCTTTCGGTCCTTGCCTCAGAAGAAGGGACACCCGTAAGTGTAAAGTTCTACTTCCAGAACAACGGGAACACCCACATATCCGCGCGGCCGAAGATCAGCATAACGAAGGATAATAAAACGGTCGCCGAAACAGAGATCAAACCAATAAACACGCTTCCGGCCGATAAGGGTGCCGGCCTTGCAACGTTTACCGCCCCATTAAAAGAAGGAAGTTATAAGGCCCAGGTAGAGCTTAAATTCGATGACAAAACCCTCAAGTCCCAGGCGGATTTCACCATCAAAAAAACTTCAACAAAATAAGAAATTTTTCCCCTTTTTTGACGATAATTATATAGAGAGGGAGAATCGGGACCCCCTGGTAATTTAATGCTTTATGGGTGATATTTTTGCCTGTATAAAGCTAAATATTTGCGGATATTTTTAAGAAATCTTGCAAGTATTGTTCTTGTTGACTCGATAAGAATATAGAGGGGAATATGCGAAAAATCTCGTTATTTATATTAATTTTTGTGGCGGTTTTTGCCTGCCTGTTGCTGCCATCACACAGCTACGGGATCGGTGTAAGCCCGCTAGCCCTTAAGTATGTGGGCGGTACCGGCAAGGGGGAATCAACCTCTCAATTTGTCGAGAACAGATGGACATATAAATATCAATACCACCTCTTCATCCTGTCCGGGGATGTGCCTCAGGGAAGCTTATCCTCGCAGTTCCAGCTGGAAGAAAGGGATTATACAACGGAGATGGGATATGCCCATTTAACGCTTAACGGAAGTAACTATTCCATAAATGTGGGGGACAATGTCTCGAATTTCTCCGATCTCACGATCAGCAGTATCAGTTACCAGGGCGCGAGCGTTACACTTAAGCCTTCCAGCGATCTTTCGTTCACTGTGGTGGGCGGCTCAAGAGGCAATGGGGTATGGGGGTCCAATGTAAGACGTGACACGAGGGATAAGGAAAATTTCGCGGGACTAAGGTCCGTTTATGCCCCGGAAGGTGGACTGGGACTGTCCGCGACATTCTTAACATCAGCCGGCGGAACCCAGGTCCTTTCATACGGAAGCGAATATATTCTGAAAGACCTGAAATTCGGCATGGAATACGGCACGGCCACCGACGGGAAGGCGATCAGGGGGGAAGTAAGGTATCAATCGAACTGGCTTACGCTTGGCACCATCTTCAGGGACGTGGATTCCACTTACATCGTTCCGTTCGATTATGTGTCATACAGGGGCCAAAAGGGCACCTATTCGTCTTTTGGATTAAGGCCAATGAACGAGCTGTCAATAAACGTCCAGAACAACAGCTACCTTGACAGGCTGAACGGCACCCTGGAAGCGATGAATATCGACACAAGAGGTGACATCAGCTACAACACGCCCAACGGAACGAACATAGGATACAGCGGCTGGAGGAATGACAGGCAATCGTACGAAAGAGGGGGCATTTCCGAGGGCGAAATAATGTATATAACACAGACCTTCTATTTGCTGACAAGGAACGCCATATACTATAGATTTCAGCCCACATGGTACACAAGCGGCAATGCATCCGAAGAGTCATATTCCGAGGACAAGAACATTACGGGTATAAACATATCCCTTTTCGACGTTGCGCACCTGAATTACGAGATCGAGAACACCTTCAGGATCCTTAAAAGCAGCGACATCACCGTCAATCCCACCGCCGTGAACGCAAGGCTTGATCTCTTTGAGACCCAGATCATGGAAAGCCCTTATTACATAGCCAGTTCGGTCAACTACAGGAGAGACCTTGCCGATAAGGACGTTAAAGATGCGACGACCACGGTTTATACGGACGTCACCCTCAAGTACGTGCCAAGCAAGGACCTCAGCTGTTTCATCGGCACAAAAGTGTCAAATATTGATTCTCCAAAAGCCGACATGACAGCCAGGAATCAAACGGATATAAACTTCGGGCTGACCTATACATTCAACACGGACATTTTCCTCAAGTAAAATCCTTTCATTTGACACCAATTGCTTCTGACGATAAAATTGTCCTGAGGTGAATGATGCATCTTATCGTTGGCCTTGGCAACCCCGACAAAGAACATGAGCTGACCCGCCACAATATCGGATTTAAAGTCATAGACCTCCTTTCCGGGAAGCTGGGGATCGGCGTTTCAAAGGGACAATGCCAGGCGATTATCGGACAGGGCAGTATCGGCGGGACCAAGGTCATCCTTGCAAAACCGCAAACATACATGAACCTGAGCGGGCAAAGCGTTCTGGAGCTTGTAAGATGGTTCAAGATCGAGCAGAACCGCACGATCATCATTCATGATGATCTGGACCTGGATGTGGGACGGATCCTCATCAGGGCAAAAGGCAACTCCGGCGGCCACAAAGGCGTGGAATCCGTGATCCAGAGCCTCCAAACTACCGAATTCATGAGGATAAGGATAGGCATCGGGAGGGAATCGATCGGCGGGGACAATTCAAATTATGTGCTTTCGCCCTTCACGGGAGAGCAGCTGGAAGGCATTGAAAGGGCTGTTGTTCTTGCGGCGGAGGCAGCGGTCGATATAGTCACAGGCGGGCCGGATATCGCAATGAACAAGTATAATTCGCTGTGAATCTGCACGGATTAGCCCAAAATTTAGCCCTCGACAAACGAATTGAAAATATCGTCGCTATTAAAAAGGCGGAGATCGACGGTCTTTCGGGTTCATCGGCATCCGCATTCTACTCGGCGCTCTACCTGAAAACGGGAAAGCCTCTTTTCATAATATCTCAAAATGCTTCCGCCATATCAAATGACATGAGGTCTTTTCTTGGCAGCGATCTTGTATCATTCTTCCCTTCCTGGGATACGTTCCCAACCGAGGATATTTCCCCCAGCAAAGAAATAGTCGGTGAAAGGTTGAAAATACTTGAAAGGCTTTCCCGCGGCGAAAAGATGGTAATTGCGTCGAACATCAAATCCGCCGTTACACGCGTCATGCCAAAGGATATCCTGAAAAAGTACAGCATAAACCTTCAACAGGGATCTACAAAGGTCAAAAGGGACGAACTTATAAGGGGCCTGGTCAAGATCGGTTTTAAGAGAAGGGATATCGTGGGTGAGCGGGGGGAATTTTCCGTAAAGGGAGGAATAGTTGATATTTTTGGCTCAAACCTTAATAATCCGACAAGGATCGAATATATCGGAGATAAGATCGAATCCATAAGAAGCTTTGACGCCATTAACCAGAGGTCTGTAACGAATCTGGATGAAACAATCATATTGCCGCTGCATGAGATCGTTCTGGAGGACGATGGGGAATATTCGGATGGAATTGAGCTGAAGATCCCCGAAGTCTACAGCGAATTCACCGGCATCTTCGGATATATTGGAGAGGCGATAGTGATCCTGGAAAATACGTCAGGTTTAAAGCTTGCATGCGATAAATTCATAAAAGAGGCAGATGAAATTGAAGGGCGCCCGTCCGGGAAACATTATCTAAGCTTCAGCGAACTTGAGGAGAAAATATCAAATTATCCCGTGATAGAACATAACGAAGGTGGCGGGGGCATTTCCCTTGGTTTCGGGAACGCGGAGAGCTTTTATTGCAAACTTGACCGGCTCTGTGAATGGCTTGAGGGATCAAAGCATGAAAATTCGATCTTCATCGTAAGCAAGCAGGTTGACAGGCTTTCTTCGCTCTTCATCGAGAGAGGAATAAGCGCACAGAAGATAGAAGACATTCCGCTTAATATCGAAAAAGGCGTATATATATTATATGGAGACGTGGAGGAAGGGTTTTCCGGAAACGGCATCACAATATTAACGGACAGGGAAATATTCGGCGAGCTCCCCTCAAAGGTCAAATTCACGCCAAAACCCTCAGAGGGCATATCTAATAATCTGCTCACGGAACTGGAACCCGGCGATTATGTGGTCCATACAAATCACGGGATCGGGATATATAGAGGGCTCCAGAAATTGGAGATAGGCGGCGCACTCCAGGAATACATACAGATCGACTATGCTGAGGACGACAAACTCTACGTCCCGCTCCACCAGATGGCCATGGTGGAAAGATATTCCGGCGGAGGAGATGGAAGGCCAAAGATCGGGAGGCTTGGGGGCGCCGATTGGGCAAAAGTAAAATCACGCGCCAAAAGATCCATAAAAGACATAGCCGCCGAGCTCTTTGACATATATACGTCCAGGCATAAAGAAGCGGGACTGCGCTTCCCGCCGGATTCACTGTGGCAGATAGAATTTGAAAAATCATTTCCCTATGAAGAGACCCCGGATCAGGCACGTGCCATACTTGACATCAAGAAAGAAATGGAAGAAGGCAAGCTGATCGACAGGCTTGTATGCGGGGACGTTGGCTACGGAAAGACCGAGGTCGCGCTCAGGGCCGCCTTCAAGACCATATTATCCGGCAAGCAGGCGGCGCTTCTTACCCCAACAACAATACTGGCAGACCAGCATTACCATACTTTTTCTCAAAGGTTCAAGCCCTACCCTGTTATTGTTGAAATGCTGTCACGCTTCAGGGGAAAAGAAGAACAAAAGCAGATATTGAAAGACCTGGAAGCAGGCGCGGTTGACATGATCATTGGAACTCACAGGCTTATCTCGAAAGACGTAAAATTCAAGGACCTGGGGCTTCTGATCATCGATGAGGAGCAAAAATTCGGCGTGTCCCATAAAGAAAAGCTGAAAAAGCTTGCGAAGAACGTAAATGTGATTACTATGACCGCCACCCCCATCCCAAGGACACTCTATATGGCGCTTTCCGGCGTCAGAGAGCTTAGCGTTATCGCCACTCCCCCGCTGGACAGGTCGCCAATAAGGACGTACCTCAGGGAATGGAGTGAAACCACAATAAAAGAAGCGATACGAAGGGAGCTTGAGAGGGGCGGACAGGTATATTTCGTGCATAATCTCGTTAAAAGCATTTATAAGATCGCCGATATGATCAAGTCCATTGTTCCTGAAGCAAGGGTAGCCGTGGGCCACGGACAGATGGACGAAAAAGAACTGGAAGAAGTAATGGTAAAGTTCATCAACAGGGAATATGACGTGCTTATTTCAACAAGCATAATCGAGTCCGGTCTTGATATACCATCTGTTAACACGGTGATCATCGATCATGCGGAGAACTTCGGCCTTGCACAGCTCTACCAGATAAGAGGCCGTGTTGGCAGGTCATCCGCAAGGGCTTTTGCCTACCTTCTGTACCACAAAGGGGAAGTCCTCACGGATAAAGCGCTGGAAAGGCTGAAAGCCATCCAGGAATTCACGGCTCTGGGCTCGGGATACAAGCTTGCCATGGCTGACCTTGAGATAAGGGGCGCTGGAACGCTTCTGGGCGCGGAGCAGCACGGCCATATTTTGAACATCGGATTTGACATGTACTGCGACCTGCTGGAAGAATCGGTGATGGAGCTGAAACATCTGGAAGCCCCTGCCGCCAAAAAGATGTTAATTGACCTTAAGATCGACGCTTTCATCCCGAAGGACTATGTGCCGGACGACAAGCAGCGCATCGCCCTTTACAGAAGGATGAATTCCCTCAGCAGCAGGGATGAACTTGGCGACTTCAGGGAGGAAATGGTGGACAGGTTCGGCAGCGTCCCGCCGGAGCTGGGATCCCTCTTTAAGATAATCGATCTCAAGATAAAGGCGGCGGACAAGGGGATCTCGAGCATTATCGGTGGGTCCACATCCGTTGAAATATGGACCGAACAAAAGAAGCCCATGATCATAAAAACAAAGGACATGCCCCAGGAAAAATGGTTCAGGCTTGTTTCTGACACCATAGAAAAGCATCAAAACAAATAAAGTATGTATTTGACGGGGATATCCGATTGTTATAGTATGTGAGCGTGATTACCGTTAAAACAAGAAACAGCCTTATTTTAATATTGATCCTGCTGTGTATGATCTCCCCCGCTTTTGCCGCAACAAAGGCGACTTCAAAAAAGGCCGCACAAAAGCCGAAAGCCGCGCAAACCGCAAAGAGCAAGCCTTCAAAAGTGGTGGAATGGGCCGCAAAGGTTAACGGCGACATAATCTCCATGGACCTCTACAATAAAAGATTTGAAGCTGCGAAAAAACAGATATTGAAGGAGATAAGCATTGAAGCCGCTGAGGAAAAGGGATTGCTCAAGGAAACAAGGAAGGACATACTGGAACAGATGATGGAAGCGGTGATACTGCTTCAGTGGGCCGAAAGGGAAGGCATCGAGATCAAAGACAAGGCCATTAAAATGGAAATACAGGCCCTCAAAAAAACCTTCCCGAGCGGGAGCGAATTCCACAAGTCCCTTGCCGAACAGGGTATGACGCTGGCCGACCTGGAAAGGGACATAAAAAAACAGATTATAATCGACAGGCTTATCAGCATGAGGGCAAAAGCTATTGCCGTGACGGATGAGGAGATGAAGGCTTTCTACGACAAGAACATTGATCTGTATGTCCAAAAGGAAAAACTGCATTTGAGCCAGATCTTCCACAAGGACCTGGACGATGCCAAAAAGGAAAAAGCCAACCTTGAAAATAGCGGAAAATTCCTTGGCGATGATATCGGCCTTGTTTCTAAAGATGAGATACCTGTATACGATACAACAAGCTTATTCTCGCTTAAGCCGGACGATGTTACCGGGATAGTTTCCGGCGAGGAAGGCTATTACATATTCAAGGTGCTCGAAAAGGTCCCTGCCAAGGAGGCGAAATTCGAGGGAGTAAAGGACAGCATCAGGAAGTTCCTGCTAAAAGAGAAAGCGCGCATGCAGTATCTGAAGGACCTTCAGGAAGAAAAAGCCAACGCCAAGATCATAATCAACGAAAAGCTGGAGAAGCTGTTCTAGTCGTTCTTCACGAGCAGAAGTATGGCATCCTTGAGCATGTTCTTTGAATCGTGTTTTTCCGAATCTATGAGGAATTCCGCCAGAGCCTGCCTTATTTCCCCGAAAGTGTAGTTGTCATTTTCCTTAATCTGGACGTAGGTGCCGCCGTCCTTCTTTTCCCGCTTTGATAGCTCTTTGCCGAGCTGCGAGGTCACTTTGTTGGAGAGTGAATCAACAAGCTTCTGGTTGACTATCTCTATCATGAGCTCCCCTTCATCGTATATCTTAACACCCTCGCTGCTTATGTGTATCTCCTCGCTGACTATCTTGTCCGAGGTGAGATGCGAGAGATAAACGCCTATCAACCTTTTTGCCACTTCCTGGTTCACCCTGTTGCCCACGATATATTTCGGCTCAACCGTCACTTGGGTATGCCTGGCGTTCACAGAAATGCCGCTTCCGTAGTCCTTCCAGAACGCCGCAAGCGCCTTTTCCAATCTTTGATAATATTCTTTATGCTCCATTTCCACTCCTGAAGTAACCCTCGTATGTCCCGCCGTCTTTCTTCGGTATTTTGCTCAGCATGCGCCCCCAGGCGGAATCGCTATGGACCGTTATCCCCGTTGTCGCTACCACACCGGATGCCTGAGGCTTACTGGCCATGACCGGATTGGCTTCGGCAGGCTCAGGCTGAGATCTGACAGGAACAGCGGTATATTTGGGCTTTCGCAGATCCATAGTTATCCTGATCTGCTCGGCGTTGGTATCCCTCTTTCGCCTTGAGGCGTTCTCATATGATTTTGGATGGACTTCTTCAGAGATGAAAGTAGGGTCCCCCAGAGCCTTAGTGAACGTCTTGGCAAGAAACATGTTGTTGGTTTTTATGACATGGTCAACAAAAGGCCTGCAGCCGAACATCTTCCCGATAGGATCGATTATATCCAGGATATTTAAGTCCACTTTTGTTGATGCCACAAAATTCTTGAGATGTTCAGAAAGCAAGGTCTGTATCGTGCCTTGAGGAAACCTATGACTTTCCTTTAACTCGCGAACTCTGCTTGTTAAATCCTGAATTGAAATTTCCGTTGTTGACGCCGTTGTTGGCCCCATTGTTTTTGTCCCTCCGTACACTATTATTATCGTGTTAAAAGGGGTAAAACTTGCATGGAAATATGGCTATAATATGGCTCGGGATCGGCAAATAATGAGGGAATTTTTGATGCTACCTGTAGCTGTTGGTTATTGGAAGCCGCCAGTCTTTTCCGAAAGCTCTTTTTGTAATCCTTGTGCCCGGCGCGGACTGTCTTCTTTTGTACTCCGACCTGTCTATCATTGATATCACTCTATCAACCGTCACCTTATCAAAGCCTTTCGCGACGATCTGTTTCGCGCTCTTGTTCTCCTCCACGTAAGCTTTGATTATCGGGTCAAGGCTATCGTACGGTGGCAGAGTGTCCTGGTCCTTCTGGCCGGGTTTTAGTTCCGCTGTGGGAGGCCTGTCGATGATCGACTTCGGGATCACCGGCTTCTTTTTATTCCTCCAATCGACCAATTCATAGGCCAAAGTTTTCGGTATGTCCTTAAGGACGCTGAACCCTCCCGCCATGTCGCCATAAAGGGTGCAGTAGCCGGTGGACGTTTCCGACTTATTGCCGGTATTCAGCACAAGCCAACCGAACTTGTTGGATAATGCCATAAGGAGATTCCCTCTTATCCTGGCCTGGAGATTTTCTTCCGTAATATCCGCGGATCTGCCTTTAAAGATCGTTGCAAGGCTCGAATTATAGATGGCGAATATCTCATTTATCGGTATAACATCCATCCTTACTCCCAGGTTCTCGGTCACGATCTCTGAATCCTCCCTGCTCTGCGGTGCGGTGAATTCCGATGGCATAAAGACCGTGTGGACATTTGAATTCCCGAGAGCATCGCTGGCGATGGCCGCCGTAAGTGCTGAATCGATCCCGCCTGATATCCCGATTATCACTCCGCCAAAGCCGTTCTTTCCAACATAATCCTTGATGCCCAGCTTAAGGGCTTCATATATTTCTTCGAGTATCCCAAGCCGCGGGCTTATGTTGCCGCCCTTCTCATCGATTATCAAAAGCTCCTCCTTATATTGAGCTGCCAATGCTATCAATTTCCCCTTGCTATTGATGACCATGCTCCCGCCGTCAAAAACAAGCTCATCCTGCCCTCCCACCATGTTGACATAAACAATATGCGCTTTTGTTGCCTTTGCCCTTATACCTAATACTTTTTGCCTCTCATTGATCTTTCCAACATGGTAAGGAGAAGCATTTATATTAAGTATTATCTTTGCCCCCGCCTTTGCTTCGCCCTTGTAAGGCCCTTTTTCAACCCATATGTCCTCGCATATCCCAAGGCCGATCTTCATCCCCTTGAAATTGACGACAGCAGAGTCTTTACCTTCCTTGAAATATCTTTTCTCGTCAAATACGCCGTAATTTGGAAGGTTATTCTTGTGGTAGACCTTGATGATCTTGCCGTTAACAATAAAAGCGCCCGCATTAAAAAGGTCCTTCCCCACCCTATTAACAAAGCCGACATAGACTCCAATGCCTTTGGTCTGTTTGATAATATCTTTGAGGCAGCTGAGGTTATCATCTATGAATTGAGGCTTAAGCAGGAGATCCTCCGGCGGATAACCTGTGATGGCAAGCTCAGGGAATACAACAAGGTCAGCACCTTGTTTTTTGGCTTTGTTGATATAGGCGTTGATCTTCTTCGCATTCTCTTCCAGCGCGCCAACGGTAGGATTGATCTGAGCAAGTGCGATCTTCATGATATTAGGATTATACAATGAGGGGGGCACAAATTAAAGAGATAGTACCAAGCTGTCATATGAGATAAATATCCAATCCCAAATATACTTCCAAATGTATTGGCTGAATAACCCCTCACTTCCTGTGATATAATACGAACATGCAAAGGATCAAGTTATTCGTAATTTTGCTTATAGTTGCTATATGCCTATCCGGCTGCGGCGAAAGGATAAGGTTCAAAAAAGAGATCACGGACCGGCTGCAGGTGAGAACGCCAAAGATCATCGGCATGAAAGACAGGGCTGTGCAGGAAAAGATCAACATTCTTCTTTATTCAACAGCATTTGAGCTGAGGGATAAGAACCGCTCCGAGGTGGCGAAATACAGTGAAAGCTATAATTATTATGTCCAATCCGAGGTTACGCGCCACAACAAACTCCTTCTCAGTGCAAGGTACATGGAATGCCTGGTCATGCCCTGGTACGCCCACCCCTTAAATTCCATGCAGGCGGTCACTGTAAATTTAAAAGACGGATCGGTCTATAAGCTGTCTGATCTGTTCAAGCCGGGCAGCGATTATCGGGCTGTATTGAACAAAATACTGGATGAAAAGGTCCAGGCTTATGCCAATAAGACCGGCGTAAAGATGCTTGAGAAATTCAGGGGAATTGAAAAGGACCAGGGATTCTATCTTACCAGGGACTCTCTCGCGATCTACTGGCAGGAGGCGGTATACTTGCCGCGTTACCTAGGGCCTCTCTCAATAATGGTCGAATATAAAAGATTATCTGGCATTTTAAGGGACGATCTGAGATTTTAGGCCGGGAATTTACAAGGTTCGATATTAGGTTCTAGCTTAATCCTGAGCTTCCATCACTATATAAGGGGTGTTCAGGCCACTCTCAAGACCTTCGTAGCGGATGAATTCATGAGGTGAAGACACGGTATACCAGAAATATGTTTTGGGGACAAAAGGGGCGAAAATGCCCAAAAAGCCCAGGTCCGGGACCATCTGCAGCTTGTAGCATTCAAAGCTTGCGCCGTTGACCGTCAGTATCTCTTTGCCCCTGTTCACCATCGTCATGCTGTAATAAGAGGGCTCGTTCGTCAGCATGGGAAAAACAAAGTCGTTTTCCCTTTCATAAGGATAATTCATCAATACTATCCCAAGCGCGTTCTTGTCTATAAGGCCTTCCCTGAACTCGAATTCCTTTTTGCTGTTCAGCATCCTTGCCACAGCCCTCCTATCCTTTTCATCGTATTTTACTGTCAGGGATTCAACTGTCACGCCGCCCCTGTCCTTGAAGACCAGGCTGGAAATGCGAGGGACTATCGCGTTGTTATCATACAGATATATGGTTTCCGCGTGCCAGGTGCGGAATTGATTGCCATTCCCCCAAATACCCTCACCTTCATCTAACGCTTTTATATACCATTTCCCCTGTGATTCATAAGTGGTTGACCAGGTGCTGCTCTTCCAAAGGTATTCCCCCCGGTCCTTCCTGTAGGTTTTTATATGCTTTTCCCTGGTGCTCAGGGTCGTGACCTTGAATGCTTCCGCATATATCGGCGCGGTAAAAGCAAAAACCATGAGAAATAACATTAAAGACATCCTTTTCATGGTATCAATTATACGATAATTTTTCCCGTATCGCATCCCTGATATTCCACGTCAAATATTCCTAGACTTTTATTTACAAAATAAGTAGAATCAAGTTTCAATCTCACTTATGAAAACATTCAAGGGCGGAATACATTTAGACAGCCACAAAGAACAGACTGCAGGTAAACCGATACGCGTTGCCAGGGAGCCCAAGACAGTTGTAATTCATCTTTCCCAGGGAGGATCGCCTTGTCAGCCGCTGGTAAAAGCCGGCGACTCTGTGAGGATCGGCCAGAAGATCGGCGACTCGGACAAGCTTATTTCTTCACCTGTACATTCAAGCGTTTCGGGAAAAGTGACCGCCATAGATAATGCCCCCCATCCCAACGGTTTCGATTCACCTGCCGTATATATCGAGTCCGATGGAAGTAATGAATCGGCCGGACCAATTCAAAATATTTCGGTGAGGGAAGCAGGCATCGTGGGCATGGGCGGCGGCTCTTTCCCCACGCACGTCAAATTAAGCCCGCCAAAGGAAAAGAAGATCGACACGGTGATCCTGAACGGCGCTGAATGCGAGCCGTATATCACGTGCGATCATGCGTTGATGCTTGAAGAGCCCATATCGATCATGAACGGCCTGACATATATCATGAAATCTGTCGGGGCAAACCGGGGTTTGATAGGTATCGAAGACAATAAACGTGATGCGGCGGCAAAACTAACCCCATACTTAAGTATGGGGATCCATATCACTCTTCTTCAAACCAAATATCCTGAAGGCGGGGAGAAACAATTGATATATGCCCTGTTGAAAAGGGAGGTCCCAGCTGGAGGGCTTCCAATGGATGTTGGCTGCATTGTATCGAATGTTGGGACAGCGCACGCGATAGCAGTGTCGCAAAGGACCGGAATGCCCCTTACTGAAAGAGTGATCACGGTTACGGGAGCCGTCAAAAACCCCTCCAATCTAAGGGTGAAGGTGGGGACCCGGATAGGCGACCTGATCAATGATTGCGGCGGTTTCTCAGGAACGCCAAAAAAGATAATCCTTGGCGGTCCGATGATGGGAATAACGCAGTCAGCGCTTGATACGCCCGTGGCGAAATGCACCACATGCGTGCTTGTGCTGGATGAAAAGAACGTCAGTCTGTACGAGGAACAATCATGCATCCGATGCTGCAGGTGCGTTGACGCCTGCCCCGTGCAGCTTGCCCCGAATTTCCTTGCCGATTACGCGCAGAACGAAATGTACCAGAAGGCTATCGATATCGGCGCAATGGACTGCATTGAATGCGGGATATGTTCGTACATTTGCCCAACAAGAAGAGAGCTTGTGCACTGGATAAAGCTTGCGAAGGCGAAGAAGGCAAAGAAATGAGCACATTTTCCGTCACACACGCGCCTCATATAAAGGCAAAGGAAGACAGCGCATTGATAATGAAATATACGGTCATCGCGCTGCTTCCGGCCGCTATCGCGGGGATCTATCTGTTCGGACTTAATTCACTGATCATGATAGCGGGTTCGATCATTGCCGCGATATTGGCCGAATACCTGATGCTTTTTATGAGGGGTAAAAGGGCTATCGCAGCCGACATCTGGAGCTCGATCATAACCGGCCTCTTGCTTTCAATGATAGTATCTCCGGCAACACCCTGGTGGATGGCGGTGATCGGATCGGTTTTCGCGATATCGATAGTGAAGCATGCTTTCGGGGGCCTGGGGTTCAATATTTTCAATCCAGCACTTGCAGCAAGAGCCTTCATGCTCGCTTCCTGGCCCGTTATAATGACTACATGGCCGCGGCCCATTGATGCTGTCACAGGCGCGACACATCTGGCGCTTGTCAAAACAAGGGTGCTTGAGATGTCCCTTTGGAACATGCCGGATCACATCAATACTTACTGGCAGTTATTCATCGGCAACCGCGCAGGTTGCCTTGGCGAAACCACGGCGATCGCTCTTCTGCTTGGCGCTATATTCCTCCTTGCAAAAGGCGTTATAGACTTCAGGATCCCATGCGGCTTCATTCTCACCGTCGCGGTCATTTCCGCCCTGTTCGGTTCTGACCCGATATTCCAGGTCCTGGCGGGCGGATTGATCCTTGGCGCGTTCTTCATGGCGACTGATCCTGTTACAAAGCCCATCGGCAGGACGGGAAGATGGATCTTCGGGATCGGCTGCGGCGCGATTACAATGGCGATAAGGTTTCTGGGCGGATATCCCGAAGGCGTGTGCTACGCTATACTTATTATGAACGGGTTTACCCCCATGATCGACCGCTATGTAATCGATCGGGTCTACGGACACCTGCCTGCCGGTAGGCAAGGTAAACGATGATAAAAGATATAATCAAACTCTCGGTATTCCTGACCATAGCCTGTGCTCTGGCGGCCGCCGCGCTTTCCATTACCTATGTCGCGACATCCGACAGGATAGAACAGCAAAAAAAAGCTGAAATCAGTATTGCTTTATCCCGTGAGTGCCTTCCCGGATGCGTCTCCATAAAAGAAGTAAAGGATTATTACATTGGCTATGATATGAGGGGCAAAAAGATGGGTTATGCCTTCAGGGTATCTTCCAAAGGATACGGCGGAACCATTGATATGGTGGTCGGGATCGATATGAGCGGCCGCATTATGGGGATAAAGGTCCTTTCAATGAAGGAAACTCCCGGTCTTGGCACAAAAGCGGCTGAACCAAAATTCCTAAAACAGTTCACCGGTAAAACCAGCAAAAGTCCCTTGAAAGCCAAAAAAGACGTTGATGCGATCACCGGGGCCACAATAACATCTCAAGCTGTATCAGACGGCGTGCGCGAAGCGCTCACAAAGTTCAAGCAGGTTCATTAAGGGGTAAAGGGGAGAGTTCGCCTGGTGATTTGACCTCTCCCCATGATGGTTTATCGATCAATTAATAGGTGCGTCAAAGTCCGGCGGGAACATGCCTTCCAATTCAATAAAATTATCGGCAAAATCACCGATCGGGAACTGCGGTTTTTCGCTCAAATCAGGGACAAGCTTCAGCACCCTTTCATCGCTCACAAGCTCGAACAAAGTGTTGTCGCTGTCCTTTATCTTCCTTAGCTTCAGGAAATTGAAGCTGCCCACGTTGATATAAATGCGCCCCGCCAGGAACAGGGTTGGCTCGTCGGAATTTGAACATACCCTCAGCACGTAACCCTTACCCTTGCTCGCTATCTTGCCGTCCACGATCTCAAAGTAGGTCACCTTGCCAAGGTCGCGCACAAGCATTAGCATGTCCTTTTTATTGTAAACTATGCCGTTGTTCACAATGAACTGTATCTTATTGCTCTTATCTTTTTTCATGTGTTAGATTATAACAAATAAGTCAAGTATTTCAACCCTGAATGAATGCCTTCGGCATCTCTTCAGGGTCAACCCAACAATTCCTTGATCTTCTGTCTTATATCACTGCTCTGTAGAATGGCTTCCCCCACAAGGATCGCGTTGATCCCAAGCTCGCGCAGAAGGTCAACGTCGGCCTTCTCCCGTATCCCGCTTTCGGAGATCAGAACTTTTTTCTTCAATTGCGGCAGCTCATTCATTATGTTCACCGTGGTGCTCAGGTCCACCTTTAGCGTGTTCAGGTCCCTGTTATTGATCCCGATCACCCGGGCACCCGCATCCAGCGCTGACTGCGCTTCCTTTACCGAGTGGACCTCCACCAGCGGCGTCATGCCAAGGTCTTGTGTTGTTCGTATCAGGTTTTCCAGTTCGTCCTGACCCAATATCCTGGCTATAAGCAGTACGGCATCAGCGCCCGCAAGGCGCGACTCGAATATCTGGGACGCATCAATGATGAAGTCTTTTCTGAGGAGCGGAAGTTTTACTGCCTTCCTCACATCTACAAGGTGATCGATGCTTCCTGAAAAATACTTCCTGTCAGTGAGGACCGACACAGCGTTTACCCCCGCATTTTCGTATATCCTGGCGATCGAAACCGGATCATAATCCTTCACGATCGTGCCAGCGGATGGGGAAGATGCTTTTACCTCTGCAATAAGGCCCAGGCGGCGTCCTTTTATGGCTTTTTCGAAATTGCGGACCTTCGGAAGCTTCTTTTGCTCAAGGGGAAGCTTGAACTTTTCTTTAAGCTCTTTGATCTCTTCTCTTTTTGCGGCAAGTATCTCGTCCAGTATCATTTCTTGAATTCCCTTATGTTCGGTTTGTGGGAATAAGAAGGGACCAATCCCACAGGATCCGCGATCTCCCCCTTTTTGAGCTTATCAATGCCTATTTTAGCAACATTCACCGCCCAGGGCACAACATTTTTTTGCTCGGCGAACAAGATATTGTCCGAATTTATCATGTCTTTTACTTTCTGATCCGAAGCCACCGTTAAACTGCCCTTTACCGAAGAAAGGACATCAACGATATTCTCAAGCTTCACGGTCAGGTCTTCGGTCAGTCTGCTTAATACCCCCCTGCTCACGCCCCACAGAGAAAGATTATAATCATCCCTGCAGGCATTCACCGCCACTGCAACAGTGCCTTCCATATTCACAAAATTGAACGCTATCGCGTGAAGCGTGGAGACAGGGATTATCGGCACATCCAGGGCCGCGACCAGACCCTTCGCTGTGGCAAGCCCGCCCCTTAGTCCGCTGTAAGAGCCCGGGCCTGTTGTGACCGCGACCGCATCGATATCATTGATCTTTATTCTGATTTTCTTAAGTACGTCTTCCACCAGAGTTATCAGTTTTTCTGACTGTGTGATACTGCTTGAGATCGAGCATTCGGCCAAGATCCCCTGATCATCCACAACGCCCGCTCCGACTATCCCGATCGCGCTGGTTATCCCCAGGATTCTCATCTCTCATCTCCCATTTCCAGGTTTTTTATTTCAAATCTTCTCTTGTTTTCGGAAACCACGTTTATCTTTATCTCTATGACGTTCTCTGGAAGCAGCGGGATTATTTTTTCCGCCCATTCTATTACGGTTATTCCTCCCTTTTTAAAATATTCCTCAATTCCTATGTCTTCCGCTTCCTCAACTGCGTTTATCCGGTAAAGATCGATGTGATACAGGTCTATCCTGCCTTTGAACTCGTTGATCAGAGTGAATGTGGGGCTGGTGACCCAGTTCTTTATATCAAGCCCTTTCGCCATTCCCTGGATCAATGTGGTCTTGCCTGCTCCAAGCTCTCCGGATATGGCGATGACATCATTGGGCTTGAGGGATTTTGCTATTCGTTCGCCAAGAAGGACAGTTTTACCAACGCTCGTAGTCGTCGGGCGTTCCTTTTTTGATCTCTTTGAAGCCGGGCAGATCGTCATCGTACTTTTCGCCAACATCGCTTTTCCTCTCGTCATATATTGCCTCGATCCTTTTTTCAAGCGCCGGGTGCACTACGTTTGGCGCGATCTCTGAAAGCGGCTTCAGGACGAAAAGCCGCTCATGCAGCAGGGGATGCGGGACCTGCAGCTTGTCGTCGCTTATTATGGCGTCGTCGTAAAGCAATATGTCCAAGTCTATCGTCCTTGGCCCCCACTCCACTTCCCTTTCCCTTCCCAGGGCGTTCTCCGTTTCATGGACCAATGACAAAAGCTTATAGGGATCGTGCATTGTCTGGATCTCGATCGCCGCATTGAGGAACGGCTGCTGGTCGCCAACCCCCTCCGCTTCCGTCTCGTAATTTGTGGACTTCTTTATCACTTTTATTCCCGGGGTCTTTGAGAGCAGGAAAATAGCCTGTTCAATATATTCTTCCCTGTCGCCCACGTTGCTGCCAAGCCCCAGGTAAGCTATATGAGGGCCCTTCCTGATCTTTACCGGGTTTGCTTTTTGCTTTGCGCTGATCTTTTTAGCCGGTATTCTGGGAAGATTTTTCTTCGATGCCTTTTTTGGGCTTGCATGCTTCGGCTTGCGAGCGACAATTGATTTTTTCTTTGTCTTCTTCTTTTTCATTGACTTACCCCCTCTGCCAAAGACATTTTTTGTAATTTTTGAGAATAATCCTTTGATCGCCATATTTAATACCTTCTTATCGCATCGCACATTTTAACAGTTTTTGCCATTTGCGCAACATCATGAACTCTTACAATATCGGCCCCGTTCATCACCGCCACCGCCACTGTCGCTGCCGTTCCTTCGATCCGCCTGTCCGGCGGCAGGTTAAGGACCTTTCCTATAGTTGACTTCCTGGATGTCCCTATCATTATGGGGCAGCCAAGCCCCTTTAGTTCCCTTAACCTTCTTAATATCTCCAGGTTATACTCAACAGTCTTGCCGAATCCGAAACCCGGGTCAACTATGATCTTTTCCTTGGAAACGCCACTCTTTATAGCAAGTTCAATGCTGTTTTGCAAGTAAGAAATGATCTCGGACATCAGGTCTTTATATCGCGGATTCTTCTGCATTGTCCGGGGTTTCCCCTGTATATGCATCAATACAACGGGCACTTTATGCCTCACTGCCACTGTTGCCATTTTTGCGTCGAATCTTAGCGCTGATATGTCATTGATCATCGAAGCGCCAGCTTTTAATGCCGCTTCCGCCACCTTTGATTTTGTGGTATCGATGGAAATTACCGCCCCTTTTATCCCGGATAATGCCCTGATCACGGGGACCGTCCTTTCTATCTCTTCCGCTGCGCTCACCGGGGCCGCACCCGGCCTTGTTGATTCCCCTCCTATGTCAATGATGTCTGCGCCTTCCGCGATCATTTCCCTTCCGTGTTCAACCGCGTCACTTGATTCCATGAATTTCCCGCCGTCCGAGAATGAATCGGGAGTCACGTTCAGTATCCCCATGATGTATGTTCGTCTGCCAAAGTTGAATATTCTGCCTCCGATCCTGATCGGGCGAGGCATGCGCTCATCGTTTGTCAAAGTTTTCTCGACTTCCGCAGCCAACACTTTTAAGCTGGGATATTGCCGCTTCAGCTTTGAGATCAAACTTTTAAGTTGCGACCTTGTACCGAATACCAGTACATCGGTTCTTTTGATCGAATGGTCCACCGCTCCGTAAGCGGTAGCCGCATCCCCTCCGCACGAGAGCATGTCCTGTTTGATTATATTGGCCGTCGTCACGGGGACATCCTTGATCTTCACTATCTTGAAATCGGCCTTCGGCGCCATGATGGAGATCCCGGTTGGATGGACGCCAATGCGCTGCATTTCTTCCTTTATGGTACTTTCATCATAGCCGATGACAGAAATGTTAGAGCGGTTGCGCACTGATCTTTACCACCTTTTTTGTCTTTGATGTGACCTTGGCCTCCTCAGATATTCTGTAGCCAACGATCCACACTATCTTTTTACCGTCTTCCAGCACCGGCACTTTGCTCCTGTTTTCCTGAGCGACCTTGCTGTCAACGAAAATATCCTGGAGCTTCTTCTTGCCTTTTAATCCCAGCGGAGAAAAAACATCTCCGTCTTTTCTGCCGCGGATGAACAAAGGCTTGCTGATCTTATCATAATCAAGATACGCGATATAAGGGTCTTTCTTTAAAAGCTCAGACCTCTTCACATGATCAACAAGCTCCGCGTCAATTACGAATCCCGCCTCCTCCGCCATCGCCTGGCCAGGCACCTCAAGCTTATGCATGAATGGAATTGCTTCAGGAACGGTATGTTTTGTTCTTGAGATGACCAAAGCCCCCTTTTTTACATATATATATGCTCCCGGAAGGTCTATCTCGCCCCTGCCCTTGTCCATTATCCCCAAAATATCCTCGATATGAACAAAGGATATATCAACAAGGTCCTTCTTCACAGATCCGATCGCAAGACGAAGCGCTTCTGCCTTGATCGCGGGTTCAAGCCTGGAAAGTCCTTCCATGTCAATTGCCACTTCGTTCTTCTTGCGGGATATCATTGCCTTCATCAGCGATTCCCCTGCCTGTTTTCGGATAAAATCGTGATCAGCGGCAACCGCGGAAATGGTCCGCAAAATGACCTCCCTGATCTTCTTGTTATAGCTTTCCAGTACCGGCAGGAGATTACGCCTTACACGGTTCCTCATGAACCTTGTCTCGAAATTCGTCCTGTCGATCCTTGGCCTGACATTTATTGACCTTAGATACGCCTCGATCTCTTTCCTGGAAACTTCAATGAACGGCCGGATGATGCGCCCCCTGAGAGCGGGTATGCTTTCAAGCCCTTTCAGTCCCGAACCCCTTATAAGCCTCATCAGGAACGTCTCGATGTTGTCATCGGCATTATGTGCCAGCGCGATCTTATTGGCGCTCATTCTTGCGGCTATCCTTTCAAAATACTCGTATCTCACTCGCCGCGCCGCATCCTCCAGCCCCAGCCTGTTCTGTTCGGCGAATGCCTGAACATCGAATTCCTCGATAAAAACCGGTATGCGCAGCTTTTTGCATGTCTCTTTCACGAATCCGGCATCGAGCTCCGCGTCCCTGCCCCTCAATTTGTGGTTCAAATGGGCAGCGAACAATTTTATCTTCAAAGTGGCCTTCAATGAATTCAGCACATGGAGCAACGCTGTGGAATCCACGCCCCCCGACGCCGCGATCACCACTTTGTCGCCGGGAGAGATCATATTATATTTTTTCAGCGTCCTCTGTACCTTTGCTTCGATCATATGAAGATCATCATGGTGGGTTTTTAAAAATTCTTCTTGGTCAATTCCGTTATGTACGGCACATCGAAATAATCGCCGTTATACGCCCTGAATCCGCAGTAGAGCGCGTATATCCACAGTGCGAAGATTAAGAGCGACGAAAGCGAATCCAGTATCGCCAGATAAAGGCCCAGGGAATCCAGAAAGTTCAGTATCACGCGAAGCCCTATCCAGACTACAAAGATCCCTATCCACAGGAATAGCGCCTGTGCGCCGTGATAGCCGACGAACGGGTCCTTTCGCTTCTCCGATAATATGATGTAAAGAGAAGGGAATCCCACCGCATAGGCGAATCCCGCCAATATCCTGTCGTCATTTGTCATGTTCGGACTCATTCGATCATTTCCCCTTTTCCGGCTCCTTCTTTTCCGATTCCTTTTTCTCCGCTTCCTTCACTGCCGGAACATTGCTTTCCGCATCCATTATAAGGACAGCCGCGGATATCACGGTCGTCCAAGCTCCCCGCTGTCCGATAGCGCTCTGCGTGATATGCGTCGTGCGGACTATTTTATCGGAAAGCTTCCAGGCTTCCTGCCTCTCGTCCCATGAGCCATCCTCATCAAAGGGGATGCCAAGGGTCGTAGCAAGCATCTGGGCAGCGATGTCCTCCGCGTATTCCCCGCATTCCTCGTCGGTCATCCCAAAGCTGTGGTGTTCGCTCAGGTATCCGTAAGTGCTCGGGTCGGCCGGAAGTGCCATTCCGATAGAAGCGGATATCAACCTGTGCGGTTCGTTTGTGTCGTTCCTTGACATCACTATGAACGTGATCTGGCCGGGATTGATCAGCTTCAATCCCTGCTCTTTTGTCACCTGTTTGCAGTTTGGCGGGAAAATGCTGGATACCTGGACATAGTTGACGGCGTGGATGCCGGCATCGCGCAGCGCCATCTCGAAGCTTGCCAATTTTTCCTTATGCCTGCCAACCCCTTTGGTCAGGAATATCTTATCCGGTATCAGAAGGTTCATTAATGCCTCCAATTTATTTGGCTGGGGGCAGATTCGAACTGCCGGCCGATCGGGTATGAGCCGATTGCTCTACCGCTGAGCTACCCAGCCCTACTTCGTCCGCCTTCGGCGGACTTCGAAGGGCTTATCCCCTTCGATTTTCAAATTATATCAAACTACTGAGCTTTATTCTCCGAAGCCTTGACGTAGGAGAATCCCCAGCCAAAACACTTACCGCTGCTTGTCCTACGAAGCCCGAAGGGCGAAGTAGGAAGCTACCCAGCCAACCTGAAAAAACTGACGATGCCTTCCCGAATGAACTTTACGGCGATCGCCGCCAGTATTATCGCCATCACCTTCGCGATTATCTGCGACCCCGTCTTGCCGAGCTTTTCGTATATTATATCACTCCAGTAAAGAACAAGGCCGCATACCAGGAAGTTTATCACTATCGCGATAAGGACCGTTTTCATTCCGTACATGCCGATAAGCACCATTGTTGTTGTGATCGCGCCGGGACCCACAAGCAAAGGGCATCCAAGCGGAACGGCGCCGATGTCATCGCCGTCATTCACTTCCACGAACCGTCCTCTCAGCATGAAAAGTGATATCACAAGGAGCAATATTCCTCCCGCCACCTTGAAGTCGTCAAGGCTTATCATGAACAGGCTCAATATCCCCGTGCCCGCGAGAGTGAACAGGAGAAGAAGGAAGAACGCCACAAGGATGGCTTCCACGTAAGTATTCCTTCTCGCCTTTGTCGATAAACCTTCCGTCAAGCCCATGAAGATCGGGAGGTTCCCGAGAGGGTCTATGATTATAAAAAGCGCTAAGATCGACTGCAAAAGCTCGTTTGTAAAATTCATGATGACAGCCGAGAATTATACACAATGCTCATTGCAATATCAAACTGTCTTTGTTAAAATAACAGGTGATAGGAGGGATTTTATGGCGGAAAAAGCTAAAGTCATGGTTGTTGACGATTCGAACGGCGTGCTGGAATCGTTCAAGGAAATACTGAAAATAAAGGATTACGAGGTCTCCGGCTTCCAGACAGGCAAGGAAGCGATCGAATCCATGAAAACAGCGAAATATGATTTCGCGTTCGTTGACCTTAAAATGCCGGAAATGGATGGCATAGAGGTCCTTAAAAAGATCAAGGAAACTGATCCTACAGTGGAAGTGATAATCGTCACGGCATACGCATCTGAGGAATCTTTTGCGAACGCCATAACACTGGGCGCGATGGAATACCTCAGAAAACCTTTCCTCATGGGAGAGGTTTATGCCTTGTCGGAAAGAGCTCTCAGGAAAAGAAGGGAAAAATTGGGGGCTCAGCAAAAGTAGCTATTCGATCCCCACTCTGATCACGCTGCAGATCCTTTTAACGACTGGAAGCCTTGATATGACTTTCAGCGCCGCCCGGATATCTTTTTCCCTGTTCTCGTGAAGTATTATCACTATCTGGGCCGTTTTGCCCTTTGACTCCCTCTGTACCACTTCCTGAATGCTCACTTTCTTTTTGGCAAAGACCCCCGATATTTTCGCAAGCACTCCCGGACTGTCCGGAGCTTCCAGCCTTATGTAATATCTGCTCCTTATATCGCCGATATCCCTTATCCTCATCTTGTTCGCCTTCGGATAATGCGGCTCTTCCACGCAACATCCAAGTTTCTTTGATATCTCTATCACGTCAGAGAGGACCGACGATGCGGTAGGTAGCCCGCCCGCGCCTTCGCCATAGAACATGGCATCCCCCATCGCATCCGTCCTGACGAAGACCGCATTGAAGTTGTCGGAAACCTTGGCAAGGGGGTGATTAGCCTCAACAAGGGTTGGATGTACCCTTGCCTCAAGCTCGTTATTGCCGATCTTTATTATTGCTAGCAGTTTGATCACATAGCCGATCTCCTTGGCGTATTCTATGTCCTCCGGCGCTATCTTTGAGATGCCTTCGCGGTATATCCGGTTCACGTCAAGGAATGAGCCGCTCGCCACATACGCGAGTATCGCCGCCTTATATGCGGCATCGCTTCCGTCCAGATCCATTGCCGGGTCTGCTTCCGCAAAACCTTTTTTCTGCGCCTGCGCAAGGGCGGCTTCAAAGCTTATCCCGTCCCTGGTCATCCTTGTGAGTATATAATTCGTTGTCCCGTTTACGATGCCGGATATCTCGGTGATCCGGTTCGCCGCCAGGCATTCCCTTATGGGGTGAAGTATCGGGATCCCGCCGCAGACGGCCCCCTCGAAAAGCACATGGACGCCCGCCTGTTTTGCCGCCGCGATGATCTCTTTCCCGTGCTTCGCTATGACCTCCTTGTTGGATGTCACAACGTGCTTGCCTTTCCTTATCGCCGCAAGGATATACTTCTTTGCTGGATCAACGCCGCCAATACATTCGATCACTATCGATATTTCCGGGTCATCGATCACCCTGGCGACATCTTTTGTGTAAGCTTTGCCCGCAACCGACTTCCTGTTCCTGACATCCGCCGCTTTCGCGATCTCAATATTCAGGCCGGTCCTTTGGGCGATGAGCGCGGAGTTCTTTCTTAGAACTCTTATGACCGAAGAGCCCACATTCCCTAAGCCGATAATTCCTACTTTTATCTTGTTCACTATTCCCTCACAGGCCCCTAATCGAACAATGAGCTGATCGACTGGTTCTCATAGCTTCTTTTGATCGCTTCGCCGAACAGTGACGCGGTGGAGACTACCTTTAGCCCCTTGATATTCTTACCCTCGATTGGCAGAGTGTCAGTAACAACAACCTCCGCGAATTTTGACTTGTTCATTTTCTCCACAGCCGGTCCGGAAAATATCCCGTGCGTCGCCACAAAATAGATCTCATCGACGCAGCCCTGCTGCCTGAGAACGTCAACTCCCCTTGTGGCAGTGCCGGCAGTATCAACCATGTCATCCACGATAATCGGAGCTTTTCCTTTTACGTCTCCCACAATATGCATTATCTCCGCCTTCTGATGTTCCGGACGCGTCTTGTGCAGTATCGCAAGCGGGCACCCCAGCCTGTCGCTCAATTTTTTCGCGGTCTTCGCCCTGCCCGTGTCTGGCGCCACAACAACGGGATTCTTTATTTTTTTGTCCTTCAGGTAGTTCGCCAGCAATGGCATTGCCGTAAGATGGTCAACTGGCAGATTAAAGTACCCCTGTATCTGGTCTGAGTGCAGGTCCATCGTTATTATCCTGTCGATCCCCGCGGTGGTAAGCAGGTCCGCGATCAGCCTTGCCGAGATGGGCTCTCTGGAAGCCGACTTCTTGTCCTGTCTGGCATAGCCGAAGTGCGGTATGACGGCGGTGATGCTCTTTGCGGAAGCCCGCTTCAGCGCATCCACGATGATAAAAAGCTCCATGAGCTCCTCATTCACCTTCTGCGTGCATGTCTGGATTACATATGTGCTCGTCCCCCTGATGTTCTCAAGTATCCTGGCGTATATTTCGCCGCCCGTGAACCTTGAGATATTGATCTGGGAAAGGCCCACTCCCACGTATTTCCCTATGGCATTGGACAGGTCCGGATGAGACGTGCCCGCAAATATTTTCATTTCATCGTTTTTCGGGTTCATTTGCTCCTCCTTTATGCGTTCTGGAACAGGATCGATTATATCAACTTACAAGCTCGCCTTCAATCCCCACGCACTGGCCCCGGTTATCTTCACTTTCATGCTTTTGCCGATCTGTTCATTTGTCGCCTTAAAATTGACGACCTTATTTCCCCGTGTTCTTCCGCCTCCCTTGCCAAAAACAAGGACTTCCAGCTCTTTGCCCACCAGCGACCGGTTGCGCTTCAATGCTGACGCTTCCACAACGTCCATCAACCGCTTAAGCCGCTCTGACCGGACTTCATCTGGAAGCTGCCCTGGCATTTTTTCCGCGGGTGTGCCTGGACGCGACGAATAGCTGAAGGTGTTCACAAGGTCAAGTTCAAGCTCTTCTATCAGCTTGAGCGTGTTCATGAATTGCCCTTCCGTCTCCCCGGGAAAACCCGCAATGGCATCCGATGTGATCGTCGCATCAGGGATCTTTGACCTGATCACGGCGACAAGCTTTCTGAAATGATCAGCCGTATATCCGCGGTTCATCTTTTTCAATATCTCGTCGTCGCCCGACTGCAGAGGTAGATGGAAATATTCGCAAACTTTCGGCAGGTCCCTTACAGCATCGATTATCTCTTCGCTCATGTCCCGGGGATGCGAGGTCAGGAACCTGAACCTTTCGACCCCATCGATCAAGCTGATTTCTTCAAGTAAATTCGCTAGCCCCTTCTCCCCATATGAATTTACATTCTGTCCCAGCAAAACGACTTCCTTGAATATTTTCTTGTCGAGGCCTCTGACCTCCTCAATGATGTCTTTTACTGGCCGGCTGATCTCTTTCCCCCTGACATACGGGACAACACAAAATGAGCAGAAATTATTGCATCCGAACATTATCGTCACGAATGCCTGCGTTGATGGCGTTCTTTTTGCTGAGTATGAGGGATAATCTCCGCAGTGCTCGCCGGTTGAAATTACATTACGGCCGCCTTGCCTGATATCTTCCAGCAGATGGACCAAATGGGCTTCCTGCCCGGGACCCACGACAAGGTCGATAAAGGGCAATTTTTTGAAGATATGATCCTTCTCTTTTTCGGCGATGCAGCCGATGATGCCGATGATCCTGCCGGGTTTTCTCATCTTCGGGGCAACAAGTCCGAGCGCGTATCCGAAAGCCTTATCTTCCGCTTTCTGCCTTACACAACAGGTGTTGATGAGTATCACATCGGCTGTTTCAGGCGAATCGGACTGGGAGTAACCTGCATGATCGAGCAGCCCAGCCATTACCTCCGAATCATTTACATTCATCTGACATCCGTAGGTTTTAATATAATACTTTGGCATTTTTCCCTTTCTTTCAATAAAAACTGATGCTTTGTGTGAATTTTTTCAAAAGGTTCAAATAATACCGGCGAAACGCGCGCCCGCGCTCGCGCGTT
>Ga0315274_10000830_pt1 | contig 48063 bp, 69 predicted proteins | sample YL17G02_20_MG_FD_203700 | JGI IMG/M metagenome (GOLD analysis project Ga0315274, IMG submission 203700) | Sediment microbial communities from Yellowstone Lake, YNP, Wyoming, USA - YL17G02_20 | ecosystem: Environmental > Aquatic > Freshwater > Lake > Sediment | place: USA: Wyoming | collected... | reverse complement strand
AGCCGCACTACCTGACCAGCAGGACAGCGTGGTATCTGCTCGCGGACAAGAGCGAAACCTGGCTCAAGTTCTACAACAGGTTCCCGCTGACTGAGGATTACTCGGACGATTTCGACACTCGTTCGATCAAAATGATTGCGTACCAGAGATTCTCGGTTGGTGCCACCCACTGGTGGGGCGTTTGGGGTTCCAACGGGCCATAGAGCGTAGCTCATGCCGAGTCAAGCTGGAAGCGGCATTCGTGGCATTCCTTGGTCCCGTTGCGACAGATGTGGCCTAGACTTCTCGCTGGATAAGCTCACAATGCAGCGGAGCCTACTGGTCTGCCAAGACTGCTTCGACGACCCGGCCAATCTCGACCGGGACCAGGTAATCGCGGAGGTCCTGGAGTCTGCCTCGGAAGAGGCGAAGGACTTAGTTTCTGAGGTGCGGAGCAGTGATGTGCCAAACGACACTTTTTAATGCCCTGCGTTGCTACTCCGTGGCGGAGCGGGATAACACGGCAAAGGCGGAGTCGTCGCCGCCAACCTCCTGTGGCGCCCGTCCCGTGGCAGCCGTGTGCGTAATCGGGCTTGCGGCGCAGGGCAAAAAATCTGGGTAAGCGGGGGTGTCCACGATTCCCCCGGGCAGGCTGGGAGCGGGATAAGACTAACCACCCAGCGTGTTCCTAGTGGAGGTGAATTATGTCGCTTACGAACTTTCCGAATGGAATTACCAGCTTTGGGGCTCCTGTTTTTGGCTCTGGCCACCTTGGCTGGAAGAAAGAGGCCAATGTATTTTTTGTTGATGGCGTCAATGGCCTTGATGGCTATGAGGGGACGAGCCCTGAGAATGCCCTCAAGACCATTGGTCGTGCTCTCGCACTCGCTGGCCCCTACGATGTGATTTACGTCCTCGATAAGGGATACGATGTCAGTGGCGGTGACCCGGTAGCCTACATTGAGGCTGCCACGGACTTGAGTATCGCTGTTGGTAAGAACAACCTCGCGCTCGTCGGAGTACCGCATAACATCAACCAGGTTTACGGTCTCCAACTTAAATGCGTCTCGGCCTCCACCGCGCCGGTACTCTCGGTCTACGCTCCGCTTGTGACTATCGAAAACCTCTGTTTCAACAAGCGCGGCGACGGCGTTGGTTCCTGTGTTTACATCATTGAAGACGGGACCTATGGTGGGACCGGGGTGTCGCTCTACAACTGCCACTTCCGCAACGCTGACATGGGCTCGGCAGCTCACACTACAAGTGCCGGCGTGAAACTGATCGGGACGAAGTGGGCCGACATCAACCGTTGCTACTTCTTCGACTGCCGCAATGGCGTCGCACAGGGTAGCGGAACCAACACCATCAACTTTACCACGATCCGAAACTCTGTCTTCTCGGCCTCGGTGGTTGCTAATGTTGACGTTGACATCCTTCTGATTCCCGGATCTTCGGGTCAATCTGCGGGACATCTCGTTGACAACTGCCGTTTCGTTCACGACGTTCCAGCATTTGCAGGAGCCGGTGCGCTCACAGCGTACATCTACGACCTACTCAGCACCGACTTTCTGGTGAGCGGCTGTCACTTCGCTACCGATGATGCCTCTTGCAAGGATACAGTGACGAATGAAATCGTCACCAAGGTCGGCAACACCATCGTTGGCTGTTATGATGCAGCCGGGTTGATTGCTTGGGCATAAACTTATGCTCATTAAGACGAGCAAAACTCGATTCAAAATCGGTCGTACACGCGCTGAGCAGGCGGAGAACCTCCGGCGCGTGTACGGCGGTTCCGGCGGAATGACCGACGAGAACTTGGACAAGTTGAAGTACGCGGAGCGGAAGCTCGGCATCAAGGGCTTTGTTCCACAAGCCGTCATTGACGACATTGTGAGGGACACCTAATGGCAGAGTCACAGAACCACAACGGCATCTACAAGTACGTTATAGTCGCGGTGTTTTGGCTTCTAACTCTGTACATTGCCTGGACGCAGGCTTCCTCCCGCGTTGACAGCAAGGTAGAAGAAGCGTTCTCCCAGGTCGATGGCAGGGTGGAGAAGGCGTTCGAGATGCGGGCTGAGAGCAACACCGTCCGCACTGACATGATAGAGAAGCGCCTTGAACGGGTTGAAGCAAAGCTGGATAGGTTGCTGGAGCTAATGCCCAGGAAATGAAATTCTTGTTTCTCTCAGAGAGCGGTGATGGTCTAGGCATCGCCCTTCGTGTACTTGAAGAGGGCAATGAAGTGGCGGTGTGGATAACCCAGTCGGATTGCCAAGCGATGGGGAATGGGCTTGTCCCGAAGGTGACAGATTGGAAGTTCTCCATTGATGCGGAGACGGTGATAGTTCCTGATGTCACTGGGTTTGGCTATGTCGTGGACGCGCTCCGGCTTGGTGGGTTCTACGTTGCTTGTGGAGGCTCTATCGCTGATCGTCTTGAGGGAGACAGGAAGTTCGCCAGTGAGGCGATGTGTAGTTGCGGTATTAAGACACCTAGGTCGTGGACGTTTAGGAGTTGGGACAAAGCCACCGATTTCGTAAACGGATTTAAGGATCGCCTAGTGTTCAAGCCTATTGGCCCCCTGAGCGGGAACGTTCCGAGTTCAGTTTCTTACAGCCAAGAGGACATGCTAGGGTTGATGGACCGTGCACGGAGGAAGAGCTATGGTAAGCCTGAGTTTGAGTTGCAGGAGTTTATCCAGGGCACTGAACTCTCCACTGAGGGTTGGTTCGACGGCCACGACTTCCTTAGGCCGTTTGGACACAATTTAGAGCGTAAACAGTTAATGGACAATGACTTGGGACCCTCCGGCGGTTGCAGCGGTGGTGCTGTTTGGGCCCGTCCAAATGACTGTCCTCTTCTCTGCGGTATGACCGAGTTCCTTGCGAGTCACCATTACGTCGGTTCGATTGATATTAACGCAATCATAACTGAGGACGGCGAAGCCTACGGGCTTGAGTTCACGCCGAGATTCGGCTACGATACTACGGTAATCTTGTTCCTAGAGCTTTTTGAAGGTGAAATTGGAAAGTTCCTGTCTGACCTTGCGAGGGACCAGCTAAGCGGTGAGATGCCACTCGGGCCGGGGTTCGGGGCTGGTGTACGCATCACGATATCGCCATATCCGCATCCGAAGTACGAAGCGGAGCCGGGAATTGCGGTTTGCGGCCTGGACGGCGAGGATTTCAATCACTTCTATCCATACGCGCTCGCGCTGGACGAGGACGGGGAGTTAGTCACGTCCGGCGGGGAGTCCCTTATCGGGGTCGTCACAGGGCACGGCGACTCCGTTCGTTCCGCCTTCCGCAAGGCGTACAAGATTGCGGACAAGCTGGAAATCCCTGGGAAGCAATACAGAAGTGATCTCGCCGACGTAGTCCGGGACGACTTGGAGAAACTAGGGATTTCCGAGGAGGAGATTGCCAGTGGTGTACAGCAGAACGTGGGTTGAAAGCGATCCCCCAGATACCCAACTTGCTAGTTTGCTGGGGCAGGTCACTCGTTACCTTAAAACTGACATCCGTGAACGGTTGTTCCTGTCCGGGCCGATCGCCAGCAGGCCCACGCCGGAGGCGGTCTTCGTAGGGCTTACCTACATTGCTACCGATGAAGCCAAGGTGTATCGGTGGAACGGGACTGGGTGGGATGAGATTTCGCTGGTGGCTCCTACGACGCCGGATGGAGCGCGGGTGTACAACTCAGCACCGATTAACATCCCTAGCGGCGTAGATACCAAGCTCACTTTTGATACAGAACGGTACGACAATGGTGGGCTGCACGATCCAGGGGCCAACCCCGGCCGCCTCACCGCGCAGAAGGCCGGAACGTATGTAATTGTGGGCATGGTCGATTTTGCTGCGATTAGCGCTTTAGGGTTCCGCGGGTCTACTATTCTGCTCAATGGAGGCACCTCCCTGGCGCGGTCGACCTGGACCCCGCGGCTTACAGCGAGTAATGCTGGAGTTGTCACCACCGTCTATCATTTGGCTGCGAATGACTATGTGGAATTGCAGGTGTACCAAGACAGCGGCATAACGGTTAGTTGCATTGTGACCCCCAACCTCAGCCCAGAATTTGCTATGCAATGGTTGGGTTTGTAATATGCCAATTCTACCGCCAGGTCAACTTCGTCCAGACGAGCTTCCAGAACTGCCGATGAGCGGGCCTTTCGGCGGGATTCAATCGGAGCTCCCACAGCATGTCCTTGGCAACCTCGGCTTCTACGACTGCCGGAACATAATGTTCCGTTCTGCTAGGGCGGACGTTCGGCCAGGCTACACGCCACTAGCCAGCATCGGCGAGTCAATCCTAGCGATAGCTGATTTCTTTACGGTTGCCGGGAACAGGGTTCAGTGCGTTATAACCCCAACAAAGATCAAAGTGTGGCAGTCCGGCACCAGAACATGGTCGGATGTCACCGGCACGTTGGCCGGCGCGCCGCCGAGGCTCTTTGGCTGGACTGTCGTCAACCACAAGCTGCTGTTCTCGAATGGAATTGACAAAGTCCAGCTTTGGGACGGCATTACGGATACATTTGCTGCCGCAAGCGCGAACGCTGTTCCGGCCCGGTATCTAGCTGAGATTGGCACGCACCTTGTCGTCGCGGACACCCTTGAGGGCGGCCGGTGCCACCAACGAACCCGCTGGACTCGTAGCGGCGATCCTACGGATTGGACATCATACTCCGCAGGAGTCCACGATGAACTTGGTGATCTCGGCCCAATAACTGGCCTGTGCCGAATCTCCCAGATTGGCTACCAGTTCCACTGGCGTGGCATTGTTCAAATTGTTCCGACTGGTGTTGCGCTGCGCCCGTTTGACTTCAGGGCGATTACCCAGAACAATCGAGGCAACACCGCACCGTATTCCCTGGCAGTCTTCGGCGAGCAGGCTGCGTTCTATGTCGGCAAAGACGACATTTATATGTTCGACGGCACTAATAGCGTGCCCATAGGCAGCCGGGCGATGACGAGCGAGTATGGGATTGCTGGCGCCGCCCGCCTGGGCGCGAGGGCGCGGATATTTGCCGAGCTAAAAGTCGCTGACCTGGACAAGGTCTATGGCTTTGTTTCTTCCAGCATCTCCGGCAACGCCTTCAATGCCTACTGGCTGGTGATTCCCGGCGGTGGCTCCGTCTGGGTTTACAACATCGAGGAGGGAAGCTGGACACGCTTCGCCTACGATAAGGCGGTTGACTTGGTATCTACGTTCTCCGACTTCCATGCTATCCGCATCTGCGACCTTGTCGGCACGATTGCCGACCAAAACTGGACTCCTGCCGGCCTGCCGGTCAACGGCGGGATGGATTCGATGCTCGTTGGCTTCTCCGACGGAACCCCCGGTCTTGTCGATTTCACCGGTTATTCTGAGTCGCCCTGGTTCATCCAAAGCGGCCGTCTTGCGATGAACGACACTCGCCACGGCAAGACTGTCAAGAAGTTCCGGATTGTCTTCTACGACCTTGGGCCGTTGAGTTTCACTGTGAGGTTCCGCAACGAACGCGGCCAGGTGCATACGGAATCCGTTTCGTTTGCTGGGACTGGGTCTGGCGACCCAGTGGTACGCACCGTGCCAGTCAGCCTTTCCGGGATGTTCCTTGATTGGCGTCTTGACGGCGACGCAAACTCGCCGTCAAGCTTCGCAGAATTCACCCCGGTCTACGATGTTTCCGGGGAGCATAGGAATGCTTGATGCCTAGGGCGAAGCCAACGCTGGAGTTTCGGAAGCCGTCTTTGACGGAGTCGTGGCTTGGTGAGCTTTGCCGGATTATCCGACTGGGCTATGAACAACTTGTTGGCATTGTCAATGGGAGAATCTCTTTCGGAGATGGCACCAACTCGGATAACATTGACGGGGTTTGGGCTGATGTTACTACGCCGTTCGCGCCGGACACCAACTTCTCCGTAACCCATAACCTGGGAAGGCTGCCGGCTGGGTATTTCGTCGCGCGGAGGGAGATAGCCACAGAAATCTACGACGGCACAGACGCATGGACAGAAACAACCATTTCGTTAAGGTCTACAATTGGCGAAGTTCCGCTGGTACTATTTATCTTTTAGCAGCGCTGCTCTTTGCCGCCAGCGCGGCTGCGCAGCCGCTACACCGCGGGCCTGCTGTTGCGTTCAATTTCAGCGGCGTGCCGACGGGTGTGTGTTTCCCGAACTACGTTGCTATTGACGATTCTAACGGAGACTTCTACACCTGTGAGAAGCATGGCGAGGAGCCTGGTGTCTGGAAGAAGCAGGGCGCAGGCGGGCCACCTGGGCCTCAGGGTCCGAAGGGAGATACTGGCGATGTAGGACCAGCAGGCCCGAAGGGCGACAAAGGTGATGTAGGGGATACCGGCCCGCAGGGGGTTAAGGGAGATACGGGAGATACCGGCGCCCAGGGCTTGCAGGGCAACACCGGCCCACAAGGACCTCCTGGAAACGATGGTGCTGTCGGCCCCAAAGGCGATACGGGAGATACTGGTCCGCAGGGGGCAAAGGGTGATACTGGGGATGTAGGACCGGCGGGAGCGAAAGGCGATACCGGCGATCAGGGACCACAAGGTATTCAAGGGCCGCAGGGCGACACTGGAGCTAAGGGTGATAAAGGAGATACAGGAGCGCAAGGCCCTCCAGGCCCAGGGCTTTCACCCGGTGCAGTCGTCCTTATCGTTTCGGGAACTTGCTCTGCTACTTTAGGGTCGGGATGGACGGAAGAGGTTTCACTCAACGGCAAGTTCCTCCTAGGAACCGTTGCAGCGAACTCCGACATCGGTGGAGCAGGTGGGACGAACAGTATCACTCCGCAAGGGACTAATAGCACCACCACTACCGGCCCGACGGGTGCTGGGACGCCAGTGGGGGCTGTAAGCGCTATTGCAGGGACAGCAACGGCGGCGGTGAAGATCGGTACGAGTTCAAGCAACGCCGCGGCGCAGGCACATACGCATCCTGCACCGACGTTTACTGGCTCGGCCTTGCCGACGCACACGCATACCGTTCCGGCAGAGACTTTCACAGGCGAGCAGTTTGACAACCGTCCTGCATTTGTGAAAGTCATCTTTTGTAAGAAAACATAGGTGTTTACAACATGAACATCAACGCCGCATCATACCTAGGAGGTATACAATAATGGCAATCCAAGCGACTGGTCGAGTAATTGCGGTCCCTGCAGCCGAAGCCGGTACAACGCCAATCTTCACCCACATGGTCAAGGTCGAACACATTGAGTTTGTCGGCTACACTGTCGAGACCCACGTTTGTGCTGTCCAGGACCGGCAGGGCCGTAAAGTTTGGGACGGCAACGGCAAGTCCGACTTGTCCGCCGAGCGGAGCGGCAAAATTGGCTGGGTTGATGGGTTGGTTGTTCCAACCTGCGATTCTGGCGAAGTGAGGATTTACTTGCTATGAAAAAGCTGGCGCTCCTAGCTACGCTGCTGTTGGCCGCCCTGCTCCCATTGCAGGCGCAGACTGTTGTGTACTCTGGGTTGAGGTCTTACGCCGCCTCTGCCATCGGCGCCGACACTGGCGTCCGCCTAATCGGCTCCGCCATCTCCTGGCACAAACTTACCTGGACAAAGTCCGGGACGGTGACTGTCTGTTCGGTACAGGTTGACTCCTCAGCAGACAACATAACGTGGGGTGATGGAGATATTATCGCCGTTCAGGACTGTTCCTCGAATGGGGCTACTATCCCATACAACTTCACCGTGAACTACGTTCGCATCCATTTCGTGACGACGTTCACCGGTACAGGCTCCGTGACCGCAGTGTGGACGGGGTATATTAGCAGGCCAGGAGGTGCCGTCGGGCCGGCTACGGCCAATCAAGTTGCCTATTTCACTGGGACCGATACTGTGGGTGGCGATACAGGGCTGACCTACGACCCCGCAACCGGACTCACTATCGGAGGCACCGGCCTTGGGAACATCACCCCCGCCGCCCTCCCCGGCGCTCCCGTGGCGGGCAATTGGGGGATTCTGGCGGGAAGTCCCGATACCTTCTGGTTTTTCAACGACACCGCCGTTCAGTATGCCCTTACCAAGCCCGCTGATCTCTTCGGCAGTTCTCCCGCAGCCCTACTTGTAACCAAGGCAGCGGGTGCGGACCCGACGACCGATCACTGCGTGAAGTGGGTGGCGGGCGGAGGCGTGGGAGATGCAGGCGCAGCTTGTGGGTCTGGCGGCAGTGGCGACAACATCTCCGTAAATGGGACGGCAGCCACGGATGCTGATTTTGACGATGCGGCGCCTGCGGCTCCTTCCAACGCCCTCAACGTTAAATGGCAGAAGGACGCCCTGACGCCGAATAATCTCTCCGCCTACCTTCCCTATGCCGCGCCGCTGACCGTGACGGGCGGGAACCTCACGACGAATTCTTCCGTCGTGCTGAACAACCAAGCCAACACCTACACGGCGGGACAGAAGCAGACCATCCCCACGGGGGATGTGAGCGGGACATTGCGCGGCAAACTCGCCTCCGACCTCCAGGGCGACACTGCGGCGGACTTCACCATCGTTCAGATTCCCGATCCGCAATGTTACGCTGCGGATGGGGAATGTTCTGCCTCCCTCATCGCCATGATGACCAGTTTCATCGACTGGATTGTAGCCAACAAGACAGCCGAAAATATCCAAGCAGTCTTTATCGTCGGCGACATCGTTAATGCCACCACCGCTGCGCAATTCACCCAGCAGGGCGGCCAGATCGCTGTGCTTGACAACGCCAACATCCCTGTGGCGGTGACTCCTGGGAACCATGACTATACCGTCACCAACACACGCGATCTGACGGGCACGGGCAAATGGCATGACACCTTCCCGGCCACGCGCTGGAGCGGAAAGTCCTGGTGGGTGGGAAGTTCTCCCGCTGGTGACACCGAAAGTATGGCCATCAAGTTCGATGTGGACGGAAAGAAGTACGGAATCCTGACAATGGGGCTGTGTCCGGGAACAACAATTCAGACCTGGGCGCAAGGGATTCTGGACGCTGAGACAGGCCGCCGGTGGTTCGTGGACACGCACATTTGGTTAGTAGGGACCAGCGGCGAACTCGGAAAAGACGGTGACCCCAACCCCTGCAGTAGCTACTTTTCTACCGGGAACTGGGCCTATCCTCTCGCCGCGTGGACGAGTTTCGCTGCGCCCAACGACCGTCAACTGCTCCTCGTCGCCAGCGGACACCACATCGAGGCTCCATTTTCTTCGAGGCGCACGGACATGGGGACACACGGCTACGCCATCCCCCAGGAGATGGCCGACTATCAAAACGACACCAATGGCGGGAATGGTTACATCCGGTTGCTGAAAGTTCGGCCTTCCTTGGGAATTATCGAGGTGAAGACCTACAGTCCCTACCTGACGACTTACAAGACCGCCCCTTGGGATCAATTCACGATGCCTCTGGCCTCCGTAACGACGCTGGGGGCTCTGGTCACTAATGGCGACGCGGTGGTCGCGGGCGGATTGCGGCTGGGCGCAACCGACCTCGCCATCGGAGACCGATTCCGATTTACGACGCGGACGGCGACGACGAGCATTGCGTGCCCCCCTACAGCAGCTTGCTTTAATTATCCGCCCGGCTCGAACCTCCGCATTGATTCCGCCAGTGGAACAAGTATCGTATTCAATCAATACGGTTCCACGGCGGGCGTAGTCATTGGCAATGGAGCTGGGGGCTACAAACTGGAACTCCTCGGGACGGGGCAGATTAAATCCACCCTCGCCGCCGGGACTGCGCCACTCAGCATCACCAGCACCACGCCAGTCGCAAACCTTGCGGCGACTCCTACGACTTACAACGCGGCAGGTACACAGCAGGTCAACACGCATCTCGTTTGGGGTACTTGCACCTTGGGAACCAGCTGCGATATCACGCTGGTCGGCAGTGCAGTATTCACAAGCAACACGAGTTATGACTGTTGGCCAAGAGATGCGACAACGGCAGCAAACGTAGTGACGGTCACGCGGACTTCGGGTTCGGCTTTGGCATTCACGGGAACTGGAACGGATGTCGTTAATTATTTCTGTGTAGGAAACTGAAAGGGCCATCAATGGTCATTGTAAGACTCGCGACCGACGCCGCCACATCGCCGGATGATGTTTCGCTTTCGGGCACGGGAACGATTGTCTTGATCCTGCGGGGTGGGACGTTTCGGGGGTTGACGAAGTAAAAAAATCAAAGGAGGATGTATGTCGTTACTGAGCTTTTTAGGAAAAGTTGGAAAGGGAATCTGGAAAGGAATTGCCTACGCCCGGCCGGTGGCCGCTGCTGTCGGCGCGGTAATCCCAGGGCCGGACCCGTTCGAGGCAGTCGGGAACCTGCTCGCTACGGCTGAAGCCGTCGGAGAGATCGTTAGGCAGCAAGGCGGCAGCAAGCTCGACAAGTTGGTTCTGATTCTGCCTCAGGTGAAGGAAGTCATCAGGAACTCGGAGTTCTTTGCTAAGCAGGAACTTGCCGATGAGGCACTGTTTGAGCAGGGGGCCATTGAGCTTATCGGCGCCGAGGTGAAAATCTACAAGGCTTTTAAGGAGCCGAAGTAGCTGTGAAGCTGGACTTGGTGCGTGAGCAAATAACGCCGAAAAGCTCCGCTGGGCGTCTTTTCATTGATGGTGTCTTCGAGTGCTACACCCTCGAAGATACCGTCCGGGAGGTTCCTGGCAAGCCCGTCTCGGAGTGGAAGATACCGAAGGTCACGGCTATTCCTACCGGGACCTACAGGGTCGACATTACTCCGTCCGCTCGGTACAAGCGGGACATGCCGATAGTGCTGGATGTTCCAGGCTTCACCGGCATCCGTATCCACTCTGGGAACACCGATGCGGATACCGAAGGTTGTATCCTTGTCGGTGCTTACCGGGAGAGCGCGGATGAGATACGGGGTTCCCGAGCAGCGTTTGGCTGGCTGTTTGAGAAACTGCTCGCTGCCAAGGCACGGGCGGAGGAGATTTGGATTGCCGTAACGATTGCGCTGGAGGCTCACGGATGAGGAAAAAACTTCTGCTTTTTGCGGCTTTTCTGCTACTGCCAGCGGCGCTCTTCGCCACTGACTCTGCCCACTACTTCGATGTTGCGTTTTCCCCTTCGGGGAAGCCAATCGCTGGAGCTTCCATCCGCGTTTGTACAGAGCCGGCTACAACGACGCCGTGTACGCCGTTGGCAACAATCTACTCCGACTACGCGCTCACTACACCGCTGGCCAATCCATTTCTGTCAAGCTCCACCGGCAACTACGAATTCTACGCTGTTTCCAGCGAGGTCGCCATCGAAGTTTCGTTCAGCGGCTACACCACGGTAATAAGGCATGTCGCGCTGCGTTCCCTAAGTACGCCCGTCACGCCGGGCGCTGTAGCTGGGGGGTTATACCCTTCGGTCGATGCTGCCTACGACTTGGGTACTTTGGTTCCCTTAAGACGCTGGCTGAACTTCTATGCGGTGGCTGGTAACTTCACCACTGCAAACATCGCCGGAGACCTAGCCGTTGTTGGAGATGCGACTGTATCCTCGCTCAATAAAGTCTGTAAGGCCGACGGAAAAGGCGGCGCAAATGCAGGGGAGAAGATTCAGGCTTGCCACGACGCACTACCAATCACAGGCGGTACAATAGATGCGCGTGGACTCACAGATGCTCAGAGTGCCGCCGCTCAAATCAATATCACTAAGCCGAACATAACCCTGGAGCTTTCACCAACCACAGTCCTGACTCTTGCTTCTGGGGTTGGTTCGACTTCTGGAATGTACGTCACTTGGAACAACGTGTCCGGCCCAGCAAACAATTTCCATTTGCTGTGCAACGGGGCAACGATTAAAGCGACCCGCGCCCTGGAAAGTGTGGCGTTTGACGAATACTATCTCGTCCGCGTGACTGCCCTGAATATCCAACACGTTGACGGTTTCGTCTCAGATACCTGCAACTACGAACTGACGGTGACGGGCGCTCTGGCGACCGCCGCACAGATGGGAGGTATCAAGCTCGAATCCACGGCTACTACGCGCTTCGTTAAGAATTGGAGCATCCGCCACAACAAGTTTAACACGCAGGCGCCGGACATTGGCATAACCCACAGGTGGTATGGCGCAGAGGCCAGCCCGGCATCTATGGTGGCAAACACGCGGGTTTTCTTCGACGGCAAGTTCGAGTTTAATGAGTGCTTGGGTGACGGAAGGTGCTTGCAGGTATCAGAAGGCAGAAACATCAGTTGGATCGGCAACCAGGCCAGGAACCCGTCTCAAGGCAATCAGTACGGCGGCGTTCAATTCCGCGCCATCGGAGTCGACAACGCCGTGTTCACCGGGAACTCTTGCTTGGTAGATACCGGGGACAGCGGGGCCGCTTGCATCTACATCGGTGGGAACGCCACTTTTGCCAATGATGAATCTAAAGGCTTCTCCATCACCGGGAACGTGGCCAAATACGACACCGTTCAGCTTACCAGCGATACCTATGGGGTCAATATCCTTGGGGCGCGAGACGGTACGATCACCGGCAACACGTTCGTAAACACCCAGGCTGGCGCAGGCGGGGCCGCCGACGGCATCAAGATACAAGCCGCCACAGCCCTCGTAAACAAGAACATCAGCATCTCTGACAACCGCATCAGCGGGTTCCTGGGCTACGAGATTCTGGTGAGTGATACAACTCCACCGGAACATTTGACTGCCCAAGGGAACCATCTCGGCGACTCCGCGGCTGGCGGTGCAAACGACTTTGGCGGCGCAGGAATTGCCAATCTGAAACGGTATGGCAACTACTCCGAGGCGGCAGGGACCTGGACTCCAATCAACACCGTCACCTTCTCCGCCACGCCGACTTTCGATGCCAGTCTCGGCAACACGCAGAAGATCACGCTGACGGACAACGTGACCAGCTCGACGCTCTCGAATGCCACGGCGGGGCAGCAGATTGATTTCCTCATCTGTCAGGACGGCACCGGCAGCCGGACCTTCGTCTGGCCCACAAACGTCAAGGGTGGCATGACCATCGGCGCGACGCTTTCCAAGTGCAGCGCGCAGAGTTTCCGCTACGACGGGACTCTGACCAACGCCTACGCGCTCAGCGCGGGCGTGACGAATATGTAGGAGGTATCTAGCTATGGCTATTGTAGTTGGAGCCGTCGTAACAACACCAACCATCGGTTCCCTAGCCGATGAAGTCATTGCAAGGGTTGAAAACAGAGTTTCCGACAAGACACGCGCCGAGATTTGGCTGCGCGACGCCCTGCTGGAGATTTCTGCTAACCCGGATTTCCGGAACGAGTTTGTGGAGCTTGAGGAGAATGGACCGGACTGTGTCTTGTCAATCGGCCAGGCCGAGTACGACGAGGCTTTATTCGTCAACACCGGCGATGTGAACCTTGGTTTCCTGAACTTCCGCTTGTGGCTTGACCCGCCAACAAACAGTCGCTGGCGCAAGCTGGAATCTCGCTCGTACCAGTATATTGACAAAAGCTCAAAGCAGCCCTCAACTCCGTCTGTCTGGTACAGGTTCAAGGGAACCATCGGGTTCGACCCTCCTCCAGACAAGACGTATCAGGTTCGGTCGAGGTATTACCTCCAGCATCCAATTGATGATACGCTGGTTGGCGTGACGCAGATTTTGCTTCCAAGGGACTGGCTCGAAGTCCTGGTCTTGAGCGCCGCTGAACGCGGGTTCATGGAACTGCTGGAGTTTGAGAAGGCGACAACGATTCACATGCTTTTGCACGGCGACCCGAAGCACCCAACAAGGTTGGGCTTGCTCGCGGGGCGTATTAAGAAACGGGAACGCGAAGATTGGCGTCATTCCAGGGCGCTAAAGCCTGTTAAACGGGCGTACACGCTCGCAGGGAGGTATTGAGAAAAATGGGAACTTGGCCGTATGGACCAGGAGCACTTGATGGCGGCGGTGGCGCGCCTGGTGGCAGCTCGAACCAATGGTTCAACCCGCTACCGCCTTCTCCGCAGGTTTCGCCGGGGGTTGTGCCTCCGGCTTCTACTGGCCGTGGATACAGCGACACTGGCATTCCGTATGAGCAGGGTACAATGTTGACTGACCCTGGCCAGGCCGACTTTTGGCGTGTCAACCCGCTTGACCCATCGTTTACGCAGAACTTCCTGCAATTCTTGACCAGCCAAATGGGCAAAGGTGCAACTCCGTTTGACTTGTCAGCGTTGCTTCCTACCGGAGGTGAGACTGGAGCTGGACAGCTCACGGCTCCGCTCAACCCGTTGATTCAGGCGTTGATGAAGTTTTACCAAACCGGCCAGCCTGGTGAAACGCCTGGTTTGGGGCCTTTGTCGGAGATGTCCAAGACAGGGATGCCAGTCGACCAGACTCCGGCTTGGAAAGCCATGGTCGAGGCTATGCAGCGGCAGATTGGTCAAGGCGCCGAAGGAATGCGGGAGCAGTTCGCGTTTACTGGCAATCTTGCCTCATCGCCTTTTGGCCAGGCCATGGGAGACTACTACGGCCAAACAGAGAAAGACATCAACGCCCAGCTAATGCAGGCTCAGACCCAGGCTTTGGAAGCCGCTAGAGCCCGGCAGATGGGCGCCTCAGAGTTCCTGGCCACGGGCATGGGCAACCTCTCCGAGATTTTGCAGGGCTACGACCAGGCGTCAATTGACAGGCTCTTGGCCGAGTTCATCCGGACTCGTCCTGAGTATGGGCCGTTGATAAATGCGATGTTTGGGATGGCGACTACGTTTCCGCCGTATCTTGGAGGTTCCTACGGACTTGGCGTTGGCGGAGCCTTGGCGGGCTCTGCGGGGTCGATTATGAGTGGCATTGCTGACCTCTACGGGACTATCAGAGGTGGAGGCGGCGGTAGCAGCGGTGGAATCTACACCGGAGCGGGTGGTGAGGTCACCTCCGGTGGTGATATTGGTATGTAGGAGGTTTTTGTGGCTAATATGGGTCTTGGCAACCTCAGCGAGCTTTTGAAAAATGTCGTACAGACTCCAGGTGGTGCGGACCCGGCGGCCCAAGCCGGGGCTGCTCCTGGGGGAAACGCCGCCCTGTTCGAGAAGATTACGAAAGTGCTTGCACCAATGCTGAAGCAGTTTGGGCAAATCCAGGCGCAAATGCAGCCGCAGGGGCAGGCCCAAGGCTTCCCAGGCCAAGTTGGCGGGGCTCCGCCGGCGATTGTGCCAGGGCCTGTGCCTCCTGGCGGAGCCGCTCGCGCTGCGCCTGCGTTGCAGCAGATGCCCGGTTCGAGGCCATACGTCGCCCCTGGCGGCTACGAAACTGGTTTCGAGTTCCGCACCAAAGGTGGTGCTAGAGCAGCGACAGTCTCCGGCGCTGTCAGCAACATAATGCAATCAATTTCACGGATGAAGCAGCAGGCGGAAGACCGGAAGCGGACGGAAGCCCAAAACATTATGAGTGTTCTTCTCAGGGCGTATGAGAACCCCGACGATCCGGTGAACAAGCGCATCATCCAGACGATTATGAGCGACCCGAAGAAACAGAAGGTTCTGAGGGAAATCTACGGGTCGGTTGCAGAAGCGATGAAGCCGGGCGAAACTTCGCCCGAGGCTGTCGGTGCGCAGCAAGCTGTTAAGGAGGCGCAACAGAGGGAGCAGCAGGGGGCGGCGAGGCCAGCGCCGCAGGCCGGTGCCGGAGCGCAACCGCTGTTTATGACTGGGACTACGCCGCAGGCCCGCGCGGCTGCTGAGCAGGCTAGAACGGCGGAAATGGCAGAGAGTGTCAAGCAAAAGATGATGCAGCAGGGCCGGGGGCCGGAGATGCTTGGCGCTAGTCCCCTGGGCCGGGAAGAGCAGTACCAGGCTGCGAGGTTTGCGGCTGGGTTTGAGCTAAGCCCTGTCCAGAGGGCTACGCTAGATGCCAGGACGCAAATGACGCATGACCTGATTGTGTCACGCGAAATCACCGGCGCGTTGGCTCGGCAGACAGTTTTGGCCAAGGCTGTTATTGATGCCGAGTCTCGGGAGAAGGTCCAGCGGCTTCGCGGGGCGACCCTGGTAGCCGTCGCAGAGTTGAGCCACAGTGGAACTCAGGACGAATACAATAAGAACCTTCGGGCGCTTTTAGCGGCCAAGAAAGCCGAGGCTGGCAACCTGCGGAATAACTATACATCTCTCTTGAAGGCTGACAAAGACGACGAAGCCGCCGCGTTTCTAAGCCAAGCTCAGCAGGTCGAAAAGGAAGTTGACGATTTGCAGGGCTTGATGGAGACTAAAGACGACGAGTTGTTGAAATATCTGATAATGGGAGAATCTGGTGGGGGGTCTTAACCTTAATCCGGCCCAAGTTGGGTCTTTGACGAACCGCCCTGATTTTCGGGCGCGCCTAGCGAGGCTACCGCCTGAGTTGCAAGAGCGTGCTCTTTCGCGGTTGTGGACGCTGACGGTTCGTCCCAAGCTGTCCAAGGGCTTGGCGGACAGCGAGGTGGAGCAGTCTAAACAGCAGTTCATCCGCGGTGTTTTGCGCCAAGCAATGCCAGCGCCGCTGGAGCGCGGTCAGGCACCGGCGCCGAGCGCGGCTATGCCTGGCGCGCCAGGCTCTAGGGTGCCACTCGGTACAAGGGCGAAGGAGTTTGGAGCTGAAACTGGGAAGGATGTAGCGGCCCTCGCTGGCCAGTTCCTAGCTGGTGCTGGGACCGGCGTAGCCAACATCATGCGTGCGCCGTCGTACCTTGGCTTGATAAATGAGCCAGGGAAGCCATGGGAATGGTGGGAGAAGGAAGCTGAGTTCTTCCGCAAGCAGTCTGAGGAGAGGGCTGCAAAGCACCCAATCTTGTCGGGATTTTCGGAGGTTAGCGGCCAGATCGCCCCCGGCGCAGCTTTAGCCAAAGCAATGCCGGCTATTCCCACTGGCCCGGGAGCTGGAGTTCTCAAGACGGCCGCTGCGCAACTCCCAAAGACGGCAGCACTTGCTGCCCCGTTCGCCGCAACTCCAGGCGAGCTTGCAGGGACAACTGGGGCATTCGCTGTTCTTGGCGCCGCTGGCGAGAGCGTCCCTGCGCTCCGCCGTCTTGTGCGGCGCGTCTTGGGGAAGCCCTTGCCAGGGGCACCAGCGGCAGGTGCTCCAGTCGGTGCGCCAGCGGCCGCCGGTGTAGCAGCTAAGACTCCGGAGGAAGTTAGCAAGCTGGTCTCTACTTTCAAGAGTCCAAGTGGCTCCGACGAACTCAACAACGAAATCAGCCAGTCTTTGTTCGGGAAGCCTGCTATAACGCCGGACGGACGATTCAACCTCAGCGCCGAGGAGCTTTTGAAGCTGGGCAAGGTGCGAAAGCAGGTGCTTTCGTTTAGGGGGGCTACCGTAAAAGAGGCGGCAAAAACTGCCAAAGAAGCAGAAAAGGCTGCCGCAGCGGCGAAAGCATCAGTAGCGAAGCTCGATGAGAAGGCCACTAAGATGGCCCAAGCGGAGGTTCAAAGGCGTGCCTCGAACGAGTTGACGAAATACGCCAAGGCTGTGCCCAAGGGCACTCGGAGCCTTGATGCAATCGAGGATATTAAGAAAGGAATGACGGCTGATGAAGCTGTCAAGAAACACCATGCAGCGCAGCCAACTACCACAGCTTCTACCGCCGAGACAGTCGCGCAAGTCTCTGGCGAGAGTCCCCAGGTGGGGAAAGCCGTCAGCGCAACGCAGGCCGTTGCCCAGGAGGCAGCGCCGCCGGTTACAAGGATGACATACGAAAAGGCGGCCGAGTTGATTCGTTCCGATGAAGTTATCCGGAACGCCGTCGCGGAGCACATGAAGTTGAATCCGGGGAAGAAGGCCCCGCAGGCGTTGAGAGATGTCTTGAGGGACAGAGGAATGAATGTTGAGTTGGCCGCGGCTGCGCCGAAGGCCCGGGCTGCCAAGGCCGCCGCACCGCCCCGCAGCGTAGCTGAGATTGACAACGAGTTGGCGGGCCTTGAACAGGAAGCTGGAGCCGGCCGCGTCTCGGCCGAGGACTACATCGACCGGAAGCGAAAGCTGTTGATTGAGAAGGCAAAGGCCACTGGTGAAACTGAGGTTGCCAAGAAGTTGCGGCAAGAGCAGGCCGCTGAAGGCATGGCAGGAAAGCGCAAAGCGGCGCTTCGTACTGAGGCGTTGACGGAGCAGGAGGCACAACTCGGCGGCGGCAAAAGAACTAAGGTGCCCGACTAATGGGCGGAGCTATACTAAAACTCGGTGAAAGGCTTGTCGGTCGCTTCTTTGAAAGCGGAGTCGGCAGCACTGTGGCTAAGGATGTCCTTGAAAGCGGAGAGCACGCGCTTCGCCGGATGGGCCCCTGGGGCGAGGCGCTGTACAAGCTAGACCGGGCGTTTGAAACAGATGCAGCGCAAATCCGCGGCGCGTCTATAGTCCGGTTGAAGCCGTTTTTGGAGAAGTACCTTGGCGATCCAACCGCCGGCAAAAAGATCACCGAAGCTGCGCTTGCCGGTAAGTCGACCGGCAATGTTGACATGGACGCAGCAATAGCTGCGTTTCAGTCTGAATCGGACAGGTTGTACCACGAAATCAAGGCCACTGGCGTGAAGGTGGCGCCGCTATTGAAGGACTACTGGCCCAAGATGTGGGCACCGGAGGTCTTTGAGGGCGCTGGCCGCCGGCGCTCCATTGCTCATTTGATAGCATCCGGCAAAGCCGCAAACGAGTATGAAGCCAACACTATCCTCAACTACCACCACCCACGGATGATTCACGCTCCAAACATCGAGCGGCCCAGAACGCTCGACCTTCCAGGTCACCGGACTGACGTTGGCGTTGCCTATGATTACATCGAGCGGGCGGCTAAGAAGCTGGCTTATGTCAGGAACTTCGGTGCCAACAACGAAAACACCGACTTAATCATTGGGCAAATTGCTGCCGGCGGCGGTCGTGCTAACTATGCACGATTTGTGCATGAGATAGTCACTGGGCTGTATCGAGGCGGCCCTGATAGGGCTATCGCTAACAAGATTATGAGCTTCGAGGCGGCAACAAAGCTGAGCAGGGTCGCTATCAAACACCTACCCCAGGTCACCCTGCACGACGGCCTGCTGTTTGGACTCGGCGACACGCTCCGTGGTCTTGCCAGGGCTATGGCAGAATACGGAAATGCAAAGGAGTTCGCCATCCTAGCCGGCAACTCCATCGGAGATGGCCTCCGTCAAGCACGCCAATACGTCGGCGTCCGCGCTGGAAGCCTTGGCGAGAAGGTTACAAAGTACACCGGGCTTAGTGGCCTCCTGGAGTTCAGCAAAGTCTGGGCGGCTTCCATTGGCAAGTTTTCCGCCGAGCATAACTTCCGAACTTTGTTGGGGGACCCCGCGAATAAACTTGCACGGAAGCGTCTGCTACTCCTTGGAACTGATGTCAACGAAGCGTTGGCGAGGGGTTCGCTTACTGAGAAGGACTTGCTAACTGCCGGCAAGCGCGCTTCCGACCTAGCTCTGCTTGGCACAAGCGCGCTGGACATACCTCCGGTGTGGAGGACATCGCCGGAATGGCGGATGTGGTCCTACCTACGGCAGTATGGGTTCAAGGAAGCTCGTTTTATAAAGGACCAGGTTTTGAAGCCTGCTTTGGAGGGGGAGCTTCGACCGCTGGTCTTCTATGCAACGGTGTTTCCTGCCTTCGGCGAAGTCGTGGCCGACATGATGGCCTTGGTCAAGGGCGGAGCCCAGGGCTTGGCGGACCGCCCGAAGAAGCCGCTGGACCGGTATCTTGACGACATTGCCTCTGCTGGTCTATTCGGTGTATGGGAGAACGCCCTTTACGCCTACGCCCATCCTACAATCCAGCCACTTGCGAACTGGATGCTTGGCTCGGTGTACTCTGAGGCTTTGTCTGCTTATCGCCCGGTGCATGCCGCTATGGTTGGGAAAGGCAAGCAAGCTGCCGTGGCCACAGGCCGGGAGGTTGTAGGCAGGGTTCCTGTGGCCGGCCCCCTGATTAGCAAGAAGCTATTCCCGCCGAGGGCGAAGCCGCAGAAGTCTTTGACCCAGAAGGGATTTTTTACCAAGCTAGTTGAGAAAACGGCCAAGGCCGTCGAAGAACATTTTTGATGTTTACATCCTGAATAGCAACGGAGGAGTGTATGTCAATCGGCAAATCAAGCGTTAGCGTTGAGCAGGTCAAGGCAACCTGCAAAGCACTTGAAATCGCACCGGGGGATAAGGGCAAGAAGACCTCCGGTCCGACTTTGAAGAAGGGCAAGGGGAAATAGCTTTGGTAAGGGCCGCTGGCCAGCCCTGGCACCTTCGGTCTCTTGACCGAAAACCCCCGGAATGCCATGTGGCATGGTCGGCGGCTCCTGCCTTAGCCTTTGCGGAAGATGGTAATGACAATGCGCCACCTTAGTACGTTCCGGCCAAATTGGCAGACCATGTGCCAAACGCCGTCACTCCTTCGCCACATACCGCTGTGCATTGCTTCTTTGATTGACGCTAATACCATCTTGCCGCAGTTAGTACAAATAGCGGCCACTGAGGGGTTTCCAGTCTCCTCACCCCTCCAATAGAACAACGCCATAGTTCACCTCATGCAACAGTCCCTTCCAACTCAAGGCTTTCCCCAACCACCTTTGCCAGAATTTCATCCTGCACCAGCACACGGAACGCCGGTTGGTCTTTGAACTGAATCAGTGTGCCACTCATCTGGGCAAACACGACGCGGTCGCCAACGGCGACTTCGTCTATGTATTTGCCGACGGCGACGACAACGCCAGTCGTTGGGCGGCGCTTGGCGGTGTCTGGTATCTTAATCAAGCCCTCATACTTGAAGGGATCCTCCTGGACAATCACGCGACCGGAGGTCGGCAGCAAAAAATTTTCGGTCATGGCTTACTCCTTGTTGGAACTGTCTTGTAGAGCGTTTTATTTCCCTGTTGGTACTCAGTTACGAGCCCACCTTCATGGAGCGTTGCCAAGATTATGCTCATGTTTTCGGTAGAGCCGATATCCCGCCAAAGGTGGTGCATAATCTCCGCACGCGAGGCGTAGCCTCGGATTTCAACAAAACGGAGGACTTTGTCCGCCACCTCGACCAGGTCACTCTCGCCGCTGGCGCGGAACACCAAGGCTAGGTCGGTTATGACTTCTTCAGTTTTCTCCAACGCAAGCTCGAAGTCTTCCTTACTGATTTTCCTGCTGTCGCTTTTAGCGGCGCTAAGCGACATCGCCAACTTCGTTGCGTGTACCCACTTTGAGGTTTTGTAAACCGACGTTGCCTCGTCGTCGAACTCGTTGGACTTGGACTCTGAGTGGCACTTTTCAAAGACCGGCTTGGCGCTGTCCTCGAATGTAAATTCGCCGTTCAGATTCGCTGAGATGTGCCGTAGGCCGTCAATGAGGGCATCCTTCGCCGGGTCGTTTGGCAGCAGCACCGGCCACGGCATGAAGTTCTTTTGCTCCCTGCCATAGACGCAGTTTAGCCTCCGTGTGAATCCGCCGCCAATCGCGTTTGATGGAATCGAGCGCACTAGCCAAGCTGGCGCCGAGCCGGCAAGTATAGTCACCGAAGGTGACCGAATCATAAACTCTCCTTTGCCGCGGGTGCAGTACGGGTAATCACCCTCTCTAGCGTCCCACAGATTTGATAGGTCGGGGAGGTATTCATCAGGGTATCTTATGAAGACTGAAAGCTCTGGAGCGTATAACAACGCCGATGCGTCGGTGCCGAAGGCGACGCCGCCGGTCGCGGTTACGGAGTGCGCTTGGAACCCCTTTGACAGCTTCTCTAGGACATAAGGCATCGTCAGCCGGTCGCTGAGGAGATTGACAGTACCGGCCGCCTTTGCAATCTCTACGGCCGGGTTCATCGCCCCGCCTTTGCCACCACCTGGAGCCGCAACGAGGACGGTGTAGATGTTAGGGAATAGCTTCCACGAGCCCCTGTCAACCCACACATGCCGCTTCAAAGTCGCTGCTATAATCGTCGCCGCAGACCAAAAGTGGAAACTCCTTAGGCTCTCGGCAATTGGTTCAACGTATTGTAGGTACGCAGTAATCCAGCTTCGTTGTATCTGCCGCATTCGGCCATGTCCCTCAGGTTGTAGCCGAGCTTGAACTGTGTTGGTATCACGATTGTAGTTCCGTTGGGAAATCTGATTTCTCGGTCGAAGGCTTTGCGGAGTTGGTCCGCCGCTGGGATAACTGCACTGACCGAATCAGGAACCTCAAGCACAACCTCGTCATGCAAATCCATGACCACAAGGCCCGGACAGGAGCCCTCAAAGTAAAGGATAGCCAGACCCGTGTTGTCACCCACAGTGCTTTGAGGAGTGTATGAATAAGCGTCTCGGAAGATGGAAGAGTTGTCACCGTACGGACGGCATCCGAAGAAGCATCGTTCTCTTCCGAAAGGAGTTCGCAGAAACCTTTTCGTCGAGATTTCTCGTTCAACATATCGTTGGAAAACCCCCCTTATCGAAGGTTCGGACTCGTGGAACTTTGCCAGGAAGAACTCGCATTGCTGCTTGTTGATATGGAACCCCTCTTTTGCGAGTTCCGCCGAAAGCCTGTTACCGGCCATGCCATAGTTGCCAGCATGGCGCGTTTTCTTACCATAGAAGCGGAACGGTGTTCCTTTTCCGCATTCGTCGGCTGGACGTGAGAAGATAAGCGAGGCCAGCTTTTGGTGCCTATCAACACCCGCGCGAAGCTCGTCAAGACCGGAGGTGTCGCCGGAGTTATCAGCGATTATTGCTTGGACAATCCAGTCCTCTGCTTGGTCTTGATCACCGGCAACGAATATCTTTCCAGGCCGGGCCACGATGCACCTACGGAACATCCTGCCAAGGTCGGAATGCTTTGGTAGGTTTTGTAGGTCTGTCCCAAGACCAAGGAAGCTCTTCCTTGAAGAGCGGCGACCGCCCTTTGTTCCGGTTACCACAAACGAGCCGTATAGGATATTGTTAGCCAGCTTCGCGTTGACATAAGTTCCGAGAACCTTGCTAAGCTCGCGCACGCGCAGGATTTCCCGGAGGAAGGCATGGCCGGTTTCGGCGAACATGGTATTGAGTTGGTCCTCACCAGTTGATTCCTTCCCGGTCTTCCTGCTCCTTGGGACTTTCAGTCCTAGCCGCTTGAACTCTACCAGCAGTTGCGCTGGAGAACCAAGGTTGAGCGTGCCCTCGCCAAGAGCGACAGCCTCAGCGGTGCTTGGAGCAACGGCTCTGCCAATAACCCCGCTTGCGGCAGCACAGCTTTTGGCAAGCTCCGCGTTCACGTACCGTCGTAGCTCATCCAGCTTCGCTGGGTCTACGGCGACGCCGCGCTTCTCAATCTCGAAGAAGGCGCGAGCAAGCGGCATTTCATAGTCGGTGTAGAAGCTGCTAAGGCTTTGGAAAATTGAGTTCCTCCAGTTCTTTCAGAAACACCTCATAGGTCACTGCTGCATCCTTGGCATTGTATTTCATCAACTTACTCTTTCCGTCTTTTGGTGTCCACCGCCTCCCTTCGTCTTTCCAGAAGGGTTCGCGGGTAAACTGCATCGCCAGGAACTCCAGCTTATGCGGAAGCTCCGGCCACAGGACGTGATGCGCTACCATCGTATCATCTACCAACCCAGTGTTCACACGAAAGCCCAAAGTCTCCAGCCAATGGCTATCGAAGCCAAGGTAGTTCTGCCCAATCTGGTTATTATTGCGGAAGATTCTGTCAAGCAACCTCCACAGCTTCGCTCCATGCTCCCCCTCATAATCCCCAAACCCAATACTCATAGCTACGCTGGGGCTTGTGGCGAGAGCCACAGTGTATGGAAACCTCCGAAATAACATTTCAATATCCACCGACACCCGTGTTTTCTTTTCGGCGATTTCGTTCAAGAACGCAAACGCATCATCGAACGTTGGTTCGATGATAAGCTGGCGCTCGGGCAAGGGTTGGAGCTTGCCGTTGGCGAGGAAGTAGTTTAGTTCTTCCCGGACTTTCCGGAGGACGAAGATGGAGATGTCCCGTTCGGACCACTCGCGGAGCACAAAGGCTGGATGAGAAATAGGAATAACAAAATGCTGATGCCCAAGCCTGCTACAAGTGAGGAGGCTTCCACGCCACTTAGTAATCTGTGGGCCAGCTCGGCCGCAAGTAGCAGGGCCGCCAAGAAGGCCAAGAGCAGTAGCACCAGCAGCAATAATGAGCGTTGGTCTTGTTTCATTGAGTTCCTCCCAAAGTTGGTCCTCGTAGGCTTCAAGTGGAATCCCTAGCCCCGGCAGCTTCGCTAGGTCATTGTCCGGCGGCCGACACTTGTAGCAATTGGTAAACCAGCAGTCGGTCAAGCCAGCTTCGCTGAGCATCCGGTCTTGCTCTTGGCCCGATGGGCCGGTGAATGGGAATCCAAGTCTTTCCTCGACCTCACCCGGAGCTTCGCCGACTACGCAGACCAGACTGTGGGTATTGCCCCGCGTCCCGACGTACCGGAGGTTCCGCTCCTCGCAGAGCTTCTTTAATCTCTCCGTAGCTGCGCCCAAATAAAACCCCCAGTATCTCGTTGATAAGCTCTTCGGCCTTGAAGTCGAGGTTGGGGCCCTGGAGTTCACCCGCTATCCGCCGTACATCCTCGAGTTTGTGGTGTGGAATCATAGGGCACCTAGCCTCGCTTTGATTACCGCGCAAGCCGCCGGCTCACGCTCGAACAGGATAACCCGGCACTTGCATTGCAATGCCGCCACCCCAGTAGTCCCGCTGCCGGCCATCAGGTCAACGACCAAAGCGCCAGGCGCGACCATGTCACGGATGAATTTCTCAACGAGCGCCACCGGCTGCTGTGCGATTTGGATTCGTTCGCTTGGCGTCACCGCCGGCATGTCAATGACGTTGGCTTGGCCCGGGCGGATAAACACCGGCGAGCCTTTCATCGCTACGATTGCTGGATCGTAGGCGTTGGCGTAGCGGGTGTTGGGGTTTTCGGTGGAACGAGTGTGCTTGAACCAGATGACAGGGACCGGATTAACCGTGAACCCGGCTTGTAATAGATGCAGTACAAGTCTGGTGTAATAGTTAAACCCAAAGAAGAAAACGGCGAACCTGTCTCCGCGTAGGATACGAAATGCTTCCCTCGCCACATCAGGAAGACATGCCACCATGTCGGGTTTTTCATCGGAATAGCTAACAACACCCCCTGCGTGCTTGGACATCTTGTCAAGACCCACAGCAAATGGCTGGTCCGTATAAACAAGGTCAACCGAGTCGCCAGGGATTTTAGATATGTTATCACGAAAATCTCCTTCATACAAAGTCCAGAGTTTCTCGCCCGGCGGGGCTGCTTTCGCCGATTGCCGCATCTGGGCCACCGCTACGATTATTGACGCCCGGCGAATCGCAGACTCTTTGGTCTCAGCGTTTGCTAGGTCAGGCAAGATAGCCAACGCCCTGGCAACGTCGAGGTCTTTGCTGGTTAGAGCAGGGCTCTCGCCGAGCATCGCGGCTAGCTTGTTGATGCCGAAGCCTTGGCTTTCGCCCGCAGCGCGTTCGGCGCGGGTGCGACCGCCAATCTCAGCGGCGCCATGGATGGATTGCATCAAATCCAACAACTGCTGCTTGCCTGTGACAATCTCCACCCAAGTCAAGTCCTTCCGGCGGAGGTTCTCCTCAAGCTCAACCGCTTTGCGCCGCAAGGGGCTTTCCTCACCGCGCCAGATAAATTCAATACCATGGCGTAGTTCCGTGCGGCCGAGGCGCTCAAGTGCGGATAAGCGGCGGCGGCCGGCAATCAGTAGAACGCGCTTGGAGTCCACCTCGACCGACAGAACTACCGGCTCGATAATACCGTACTCTTTAATGGAGTTACACAGCCAGTCGATGTCGCCGAGGTCAGCGCGGATGCGGTCGGAGACAACTACGTCGGAAATGTTTACCGTTCGTTCATCGGATGCCATTGTTTTACATTCTCCGGGTCTGAAACCTCGGCTTCCGTAGCCACGTCACGGTAGTTCCTGTAAAAACAAATCAGCAGGAACCTTGCGGCGCTGATGATGCCAAAGATGCAGAAGATGATTACGGTGAAGAGTCCTATTAGGTAGATGAACCGGTCAGAAAAGTCCATTATTGTCTAGCCCCCTTCGGCAGCGCGGCGAGCTGGCGCTCAAGGTCGGCGATCTCGGCTTCGGCCTTGCTATCTACGGACAGGAAGCTCTCTCGGTTGACTAGAATCTTCACGAGTTTCCACACTTCCCGCCTTGCCTCCAACTCCCAGCGCTCTCTCGCGTGCGGGTCGGGTGAGAGGGCGTAAACTTTAGCTTTAGCGTCCGCACAGCCCATCAGATAACCTCTGCGTAGTGAGGCGTCGTCTATCAATCGTGCATCTAACTGACAGGCCATCGTGCACCGCTCGACCATCTCCGCCCGCGCTTCGGTGAGCTTCTGTTCTATCCAATTCCAGAGCAGGGCAAAGTCGCCGGGAACTCTTCCCACAGAGTGAAACACAGCAAGGCATTCATCTCGCAGGCTCACGGCTTCACCTCCTTGCAGGCGGCAAGGGCTTTTCCCAATTCCATGTCTGGCTTGTAAAACGGCCTCTTGAAACTCATTGCTGCATGTTCCCGCACCCGCTCCAGCTTCTCCAGCCACTTCAAGTGCTTCCTAGCCATCTCTGCATGATGCGGACAGTCTTTTGCTATTTCCTCTGGAATGGAACCGACATGGCAAATATGCTCGACTAGCCGTTGCAGGGCGATTGAATAGTCGAGTTGTTTTCGATTCTGAGATTCTAGCCAAGCCAGCCGTTCGAGCAGCGGTTGGCCGGGGTTGTCCTTAAGGGTGGCATCAACGGCCTTAATTTCATCTGCGTACAAAGCATCTTCGCCGTCCGCCTCTACCATCACAAGCAGACGGTGGCGAGTCCTCCGAAGAACTGATGCCATCTCCGCGCACTTCGCCTCAAGCAAATCCGCCCGACGCAGCCGGTCGAGCAGCAGTTGGCCGGGGTTGTTGGGAAGCGTCTCCAATAGTTTCCGCAGACCATTCGACCCACTGATATTCGGAGCGGGCAAGTCAATCCGATATTTGACAGTCTCCAGAAGTTGCCATAACTCCGCGCACTTCGCCTCAAGCAAATCCGCACGGCGCTTCTCGGCAAACCAGTCGAGTTCCTTGTGGGCCGCCGCTTCGATGTGTCGCTCGCGCTCGGCCCTGAGGTGGTCGCGTTCCTCCGCTAGAGTGTCAAACGCCAGCCGTGCTGCGCTCTTGTCGCGCTCGGCTTCGGTCTTGAGGGAGGCGATTTCCTCGCGCAGATGACGAATCTCCTCGGCTACTTTCATACAAATGAGGGCACTGTAGTTGAGTCTCTTTTGGCTCAGATGCTCAAGTTCCAACTCAGTCATGCTTTCCTCCTCGCCTTTCATGTTATGCTCCTCAAAGCACACCGCGATGTCGCAGTCGTGTTCAGGACAACGGTCGTCGCTCATGGTTCCCTCCGTTTCGGGATCGGTTTGGCGGCGGCGAGTTCACGAAGCATCCTTGTGATGTCCACAATGGCGCAGCGCAGATGCCAAAGTCTCTCATCAGCCACGTACTTTTCAGGACGCTGCTCAAGGTAGTCAAGACCGCATATCTTTTTGCGCTTCACCGTTTCCTCCTCGCCTTGGGCCGCTGGCCTTCGGGAAGTATCCTAAAACTGTCTCGCTTCCAACCCGGCATTATCTGAAGACCAGAACTAGAACTGGACAACGCCAGATTTGGCACTAATTTTCGTTCAACGACAAATCCCGTTGCCAATTCTCGGGCTGAGTAGCTCCTGTTGGGGTTCTCGAAGGTACAGATAAGCACCCAAGTGTTAGGTGCAGGCCATTGAAACCTTGCCCACACACACCATCTCTTCGCCTTGCGCTTCATGGTTCCCTCCTGCCGTGCCTCACTGGGAGTTTTATAGCTGAAATACACATCCAGTCTTGCTTCTGCACCCAATCGCCTGCCCTGCGATTCCAAATCGGTGTATCCAACCGCACGTGACCTCATCGTATTTGGGCGCTCTGTTAGCTAAGCAGAAGACACAGACCCGATGTGGCTCGCCTAATGGTAAGCGGTCAATTACTTGCTGGATTAGTGATAGAATCTGGTCGTCCATCATTCCTGCCCTTGCACCTTTCTTGAACCGGGCGACCCGCCAGACTGGTTACTGGAACCTTGAAGTGGGCCGTGTCTTTCAGTTCCCACTAGGCCGCCCGCATTCTTGGAGCCGCCATCATACCAATGTGTCCAGCCCACTTTCGCCATTCAGGCAGGTTGCGTAGGACACGAGGAATCGAACCTCGCTGGCGGCGCATCTTGATGGACGCGTGGCCGCTTGCCTCCGACGGCTAGGTGGGTCTATGCGCATGACCTCGACCCGTTCGGAATCCCACGGCTCACACGCCGCACGCGCCCAAGCTCTGCTACCCAACCAAGTTGTCACTGTGCTTTGTGGAACACCCAGCAACCGCGCAGATGTACCGCTTCACAGCGTTCCTGGTGCCACCCCTTTGGTTGTCCACCTCAGCAACCTCGGCCTTTGCGAGCCGGCCGGTCAGCGGGCCGACATAGCTCCACCTCTCCGGGTCGTTGTCCGGTCCCTGGAACTCGCCGGGGATAAAGGAGGTGTCTCCTTCAACGAGCATCGGGAGCCCGAAAGCGTGGCAGAAATCAAGCTGAATCCAGCCAGCTTTGCTGTTGAGGTTGTCGAAGACCCGGCGGTCGTTGAGTGTTGGGTGGTTGATAACCACCAGCTTCGGGTTGAGGTTGACTGAGCCGCGGTCTTTGGAGAATCGTGGCTCGAAGCCGTCGAGTCGGACGGTGTAGATGTCCTGCGGCATCGTCGGCATTCCTTTCAGGGATTCGGTGCTTACACCCATTCTCGGCATTGGTAAAACCTCCTATGTAGTTTTTTGTGGCTGCTTGCGCAGCATTTCCTCGATGTTCGGCTGCTCAACCGGGTCAAGGTTGAGGCAGGTTGCTGTTGTGAATTGATAGTCCGGTGCGATTTTGACCTGCGGTACAGTGCCGCCGGCGCGGCTTATCCGCCAAACTTCGTTGAAGTACTTGAGCAACCGATGGTAACGCACCGGGAATGTAGTGACTTTGCCGGTGAACCTCGGGTTTGTGTCGGTTGATTCCGGTGCCTCCTCAGCAGCTTCGTGAAAGATTGTGATAACATCAACGCCCGGCAGCGCCAGTTGCCTAAGAACCACCGCTTCGACCATGGACATCTCGGCGGCCCAGGCATCATAGCTCTTTGGAATCCTGACCATCATCTTGCCGCCGACGCTGATTTCGCGCCGGATTTCCTTGGTCGTGAACAGCGCGAATTCCATTGCAGCTTTTGCCATTGTTGACATGCTATCGTCAACGAGCGTTTTCACCAAGGTTCCCGGAGGAACGTCAAAGCCAAGCAGGGACAAGTCTAAGCTCTGCTCCAGCTTGGTCATAACGTCCAGCATCTCACTGAAAGCCTCTGGCTGGTAGGGATACCCGCGGTCACGGAACGTAATGACGTACACGCCTGAGATGCCGGCGATGCTTTCAGCCCGCTGGTCGAAGTCGAAGAACAGAATTGGCTTCCTGCCGGTGGCGGCGAGGCGGGATTTGCCGGACTTTTCCGGCCCGATTTCAGCTAATTTCAGCTTCGTAAATGGTGTTATTTGGTCGGCTATTACAAGTTCCATGTTGACTCCTTTCCTTGTTCCTCCTGCTGTGCCTCACATCACTGGTTCGTAGGTCATCTCAAAGATGTCAGGTTTGCAGGGGTAATACTCGCCCTTGACCCCACGAATAATCCAGTCACCAGGACTGGCTTTCATAACACCTTCTGTTGTGTGGACCAGTAGGGCAGGATTCAGGGGGTCGTCAATATCAACTGTCCCCCTTTGTGTTTGCATGAACTCAGATACTTCCTCGTAATTGCTGCCCGTCCACTGAATGGCCTCGATAACAACCGGCTTCTTTCGGAACTTCATGCCGACTCCTTTTAGCTCTACTGCCTACTCGATTTCATAAGGCACCCACGGCTCAACCTGGACGTAGTCCGCGTTTATAACCAACTCACGCGAGCCTGGTGGAACTGCACAGATGAGCCGGTAGCTGCAACCGCTGTAGATATGGCAGGCTTGGTCGTCAGCAAGCCAAACGTCGTTCTCAAAGCAATAGCGGAGCCGGGTGGCCTGCTCGACCTTCCGAGCCTGCCACTCCTGCATCTCTGGCAAAGAGTAGCTCGGATAAACCCGCGTGAATCGAACGGCATCATCTTTCGGCTCCGTCCGAGCACAAACATTGACGATACAACGGTCGACCGGCAAGTCCCAGCCAATGCTCTTTGCGATAGCACCAACGCCGAAGATGTAGCCTTGAATCTGGTCGTGCGGCTTGTACTTCTTGATAAGGTCTGCGCTGATTCTATCAACTGTTTTGTGGTCAACTGGGCACAGCCGGTTTTGGTCAACGACTAGCATGTCGGGTTTGATTACATAATAAACGACGACTTTATTGTTCTCGCCGACAAGGATTTCGTGCCTGCGACCGGCGCCGGCTTCTGTGGACACAATCTTCCACATCTTGGAGTCAATATCGGCCTGACGGTTGTGGTATCTCCCAATCATTGTGATAGCGCCATCACGGCCGCCGAAGGACTTGAAGCCGCGGGGGTCGTGCTCTTCGAGGGCGTCCATGTCCAGGGCGGCCCAATTCCGGGCCGCGCTCAGCAACGCTGATTGTTGGGTCAGCGTCCCCGCCAACATCCCTTCATAGAAGTCGGACATCACGGCCGACCACCAAGAACCGATGTCCATGGACGCCCGGCGGCCTTTCCTGCGGAGGTTCCGGAGAACCTGGTAGTGAAACTGCCGTTCGCAAAGTGAGAAGGGTTTTATCGTGCTGGAGTCGTACATAAAGCTCCACCGACCGTCAGGGAGAACGTGGAACAGCGGCGTCGCCAGCCCCGGGACCTCGTTGTGGGTCGGGGGGCTTTGTTCGCAAGAATTGTTTGTAGCGCCCATGTTCTAGTCTCCTCCGCTCTGCTTGTCTTTCTCGGTGGCATTGTTTGCAATACCTAGACAGAGTGCCTTTCGCGCGGCCAGTGTTTTCTTTGGTATATTCATGCCCCCTCAGACAGTGGCTTATCTGCCTGTTTGTGCAGGTTGGGCTATCGGGGTGGTTTCTGCTTGTGGTCAGTGTTAGGTGTTGGGGATTAACACAGGACCTATTATGGCATTTGTGGTGAACCTGCAAGAAGCTCGCATCGTAGGGGCCAAGAAATTGTTGGTATGCGTAGGCGTGAGCCCTCACAACCTCGTGGCCGTTGTAGAACTTGCCGTACCCAGCAGCCTCTATGCAACCTTTCCACAGCCAACAACCGTTGCTATCTGGCTCGATTTTTCTCAGGAATCTTCCGAGTGCTGAGTGTCTCATGTGTCTCATTTGGCTTCTCTTGTTTATGGCAAGGGCAGTGGCAATCCTTCTCATGGTGACAGAGATGGTGGAAGTCGCGGAAGCATAAGAGCGACACCCAATCTCCATACTCGTCTACTTTGTCGTCGGGTTCTTCGTCTTTTTCCATTTGGAATCTTCACACGCTTCCGGCCATTCAAAGCCGCAATGTAGGCAAGTGCGGTGTAGGTGCTCCCGCTGCATTTTCCCGCCGTGCCAGCCGGCAAAGGCGCAGCCGTCTTGGTAGAACATCTTAGCTGCGTGGAAAGTTGTGTCAACTTTCTGATGGCCGCACTTTGGGCACTTGGCCCTTGGGCGATATGGCGGTAGCTTCCTTCTTGTCGTCGCCGTACCATGGCTCATTTCTGTTGCACCTTCGCCGCAATCAACGCCTGCAAATCTGCGGCCGTCAGGCCGGCGGACTTCAACGACTCAATAACCGATGTAATCTTGTCTCGGCGCGGTTTTGCGGCCGCTTGCTTCGCAGCAGTCGTTGGAACCTTGACATACCGCAGCGCCCGTGCTTTTGTATGCGCACGGTCAGCTTGCTCAAGCTCCAACGCAGAGAGCATTATCTGGCGATACTCCTTAGCGCGTTCCGCGTCGTGGAGCATCATCCGATATTTGTCAATCCATTGGGGAAGCTCGACTTCGGAAAGCTCGGAGATGATGCGGCACTGTGAGTACCACGTCTCGCCTTTGATGGAGATTTCCCGGCCGTTGTGCTGGACGCCCTCATCGTCAATCAATGGCTTTTCGGTGATTTCGAGCTTGGGGGTTGCCGTGCAGTTTTTACAGAATGTTGGTTCGGCTTCGGAGGCGTGGTTTTCGCAGTAGAGGTTGCTGCATATGCGGCAGGCCATTGTCGTCTCGACTGCGAGGTCGCCTAAGCCCTCAGACTCACAGTAAAAACAGGCTGACATCAAATCCTCCTAGGAGCTTTAATTATTACCACGTCCCCCGCCAAGAACTTCTCAACAAGCTGACGTAGCACCTCGGAGCGGTCCCCGTACCTCGGTATGCGGTGTCTAAGCCGCTCCCACAGCAGCAGGGAAACCTGAAATGAAAGCGTTTTCCGGTTTGGATTTGGAGTTGCCATGCTCTAGTGTCTCATAGTCACAACTACTTGTCAACTAAAATAAGCACTTTGTTTTCAGCGACTTAGCAGTTTTCTTAATAAGCCTGCATTTCGGTTTTTCCGGCGTGTTCATTGCTTGTCTCCCGGTGCAATTTCTGTAAGCCAGAAGATTATGCCTGGGACGACTACATACCCTGCTACCACCACGCATACCAAACGGGCGAGAAACCACAAGAGTTCCATCATAGATGCGCCTCCCTGCTACGCATGTCCAACCTCCCCAGTCGGCGTCGGCATTCCCGTGGTTGTGCCTAGGTACTCCCCGACGATTGACACCGTCCCAATGAGCATCCTGGCGCCAGGCGCCGGCGCTGGATGGGCGTTGAGCCAGCCGGGGAGTTCCGGCCGTTTCATAAAAGTGACCTTCGGTTTTATTCCTCCGGAAAAGATAATGACACAGAGGGCGCCTTCAAAGACGCGGGCTTCTTTGTCTTCGGCTATCCCGAGGATGATTGCGTCCATTCGACCTCCCCCGCTTTAGAACCGCAGTCTGAGCAGAATTCCTGGTGTGGTTCAAGTTCCACGCCACACTTGGCGCAGGTGAAGTGGCCCTTTCTTACCAACGCACCGCACTGGTAGCAATACTTATCGGCCGGCCTAATTCCTGTATGGTCTGCTGGTTGTTTGGTACAAAGGTTTGCCATGTTATACGCTCCTTTGGATGGCTGCTTCTACCGCAGCCTGGATGTCAGTAATTGACGCATACGGCGCGTGGAGTCTCAAGACCCCCGGTCGATTCGGGCTTACAAACAGCATGTCGCCTCGGCTCAAAAGGTGCTCGGCCCCTGAGAAGCCCAAGACAGTCCGACTGTCGGCCTCGCTGGGAAGCCGGAACGACAGCCTTGCTGGGAAGTTCGCTTTGATTGAGCCAATAACTACGTTCACCGAAGGTCGCTGGGTCGAGGCGATGACATAGACCCCAGCAGCCCGTGACTTCTGCACTATCGCAGATAGCTTCGACTCGGCGATTTTGCCGATGGACGGGCCGCGACCCTCGCTCGGACGCGCCCTGTCCATGAGTAAATCCGCGAGTTCGTCAATGACAAGGACGATGAATGGCAATGGTGTGCAGCGCCCGCCTGTTGGCGCGCAGATAAGGTTGTATTCATGCACGTTGCGGCAGCCGGTTTTGCTGAGCTTTTTGAGCCGGGATTCCATCTCATCAATGACCCAGTCCATCTGCTCAAGGGTTTGATAGACGCTGGTTGCTGGCGGGAACAGCAGGTGCGGAGCACCAATGAAGTGCCCAAACTCGACATTCTTCGTATCCGACAGCACAAGCTGAACGGCGTTGCTGTTTACAATATAAACAATCGTGGCGAGGATGCTGCTCAGCAGCGTGGACTTTCCTGCGCCGGTGCTTCCGGCGATAAGCAAGTGCGGCAGCATTGCTAGGTTTTCAATCGCAGGTCGACCTAGGTGGTCTACGCCAAGGTTCAACGGCACATCATACCGAAGGTCGCTGGCCTGGTGTGTCCAAACTGCGTTGACGGTGTTTTTGAAATCAATGAAGGAACGCTTGGCGTTCGGTACGAAAACGCCGACGGCACTCTCACCCGGCAACCGCTTTATCAGGATATCTTCCACGCCGAGCGTCACCGCGATGTCAGAGGCGAGCACCTCTAGGTGGGAAACGCGGGTCCGGCTTGTTGGGAAGAAGCGGTACGCTGATATAATTGGGCCTTCAGCTACCGGAGGTACGAAGTCCGCTTCAACGCCGAGTTCGGCGAATTTCACCGCAATCTTTGCTAGGATGGCAACTTGTTCTGCGGTCAGATTCGCGGTGGTCTTCATCATTTAATCACACTTGAGCGGAGTTTGGATAATCGAAAATGTCAAGCGGCAGCGGCCGTCGAGGCTTCCCTTCGGTTTGGTCGGCTAGTACAACCGCAACCTTTAGCATAGCTCCGCAGCCGCCGCAGATGAATGTCCATCCCTTCTCGATGGAATCTGGGTAAATGGTGTACTCAGCCCCGATACCTATTTCATCTCGCAGGACGTGGAAGCCGCATTCACAAAGTGATAACTTGCAGACCTTCGCTCTGACTCGTTGGCTCATCTCGCTGGACCCTCCCCCGGACTACTCACTCTTGGCACCAACTCCCGGCCAAGTTCGTCCCGAGGCTTGATTATCGAGCAGACTGTACCGCAAACACGGCAGTCGACCACTTCCAGTGACATCGGCCTATCGGCGATGTGCATTACCAGCTTGCACCGTGGGCACTCGACTGCGCCGGTGAACACCCGCCACTCTGCTACTGCTATTTCACGAGCCATGGTTTGTCCCCTCCAAACAAAGTTGGCTGATTCGGCGTCGAAGACGCAAACTTGCGGCGCAGGGCGAAGGCGTCGGCCAGCCAATCCCGCAGCGCGGTGTAGGTGTGCCGCACACGATATGCGGAGCATATCTGGGCGCCGCAGCTTGGGCAAGTGAGGATATGGAAGTGAGCACGCTTGCCGCGTGTTTGGCGCTTTTTCGGGTTGGTGGTGCTTATTTGCAGCTTAGTCCACCTCATCCGCGCCAAGCAGTAGCTTGGCCTCATTTTTGTCGCAAAGCAGACCGCGATAGGCGGGGGTCAGGTAGTGGAGCTTCGTCGCAAGTTGCGCTACGTCCTTGAACTTGATGTAGATTCCGCCCGTCAGCTCTGCTATGCGCCGCAGCCGGGCTTCGCCACTTTCAGTCGGGCCGATGTGGATGCAGTCGACCGGGACTTGTGCGGCGCAGAATGTTTCGGCTTGTTTGTATGAGGCATCGCCGTCGGTCGCCTCGCCGTCGGAGATAAGAACGGCCCGTGAGAGCGGTTCCCGCAGGGCTTTTTCCATGCCCCATCCCATCGGCGTACCGCCTTGGGCCTGCATTGTCAGGGCGCAGACTGTGAGCGTGCCGAAGTCTGTGCCGAGCCTCCGGTCGTCCTCGTCCTTGCCGCCGAAGTTGTAAATGGCGATTTCAGTGTCGTCGGGATTGCAGCTTTGCAGGAACGACTGAACCGCTTCGCGGAGATATTCGATGCGGGATTTCTTCACGTTGTAGTCGTCCATTGCCGACATTGAGCCGCTGTTGTCGCAGATGAGTGCGACTCGGTTGGGTTTCGCGGTCAGGTCAATGGGCTTGTCCACCTGCGCCAGCACACGCTGGTGAAGCGCAGGCAAGCCACCGCCAACGCGGTGGGGCTTTTGGAGGGCGTTGTTGTTTTTTATGATGGCCATCAGACCTTGAACACCTCCTTCTGTAGACGGTCCCAAACTGCGTTCAGTTTGGTCATTGCTTCCATATCTCCACCGTGGTCCGGATGCAACACTGTCGCTGCCCTCCGATAGGCCGCTTGCGCGGCATCGAAACCGACAAGCGTTAGGAAATCCACAGCAAGCTGTGAGGCTGTGGATTTCGTAATGCTGGCTGGCGCCTGGGCGGACTGGGCCTGCTGCCGCGTTACCGCAACTACGTTGTGTTTGCCATAGACCTTCTCGCAGAGAAGCCGCATCGGGTCAAAGAACCGCTCGGTGAAGGTCCAAACTTTCGTTGTGGGGTCGAAGGCGCGGTCGCTGGCGGGTATGAGTGCTTTGATGGCGGTGACAAACTCCATTGAGTACGGAGTAGCGATGCGATACGCCGATACGGAAGTGTCCCACCAAATTCTTACATTGGCCATATTGGCTCCTTGGCCTCTAGGCAATAAAAAAACCGCCCCGTGATACGGTGTTCTGTATCACAGGACGGTTGGGGGTGCAGCTTTCCAGCAAAGCCAGCGAAGCTATCCCGCAGAAGCGAACTGCGCGATAACGGCCGCCAGGTCTTCCGGACTGAGCCCCGCCAGGAACTTGAGTGCCTTTTCCTTCGGGGTCGCCTTCCGGCGCTCCTTCACTTCGGCGACGCTCGCGCGGAGGTCCAGCGCGCCCTCGACGGGCTGGTACGCCGGGTCCGCCAGCAAGTCGCGGACATACGCTTGCTGTTTCAGGATTGAACCGCGGTTGAAGATGTCCACAGCGACGGGTTCGCTCTGGGCCAACTCCAACGCCTCGGCCCAAGTCTCCGCCTCGATGAACTCCACGGTCTGTAGGGACTGGAGTTCCGGCTCCGGCTGGTTGTTCTCGGTGGCCTCCTTCTGGGCTTTCTCGATTTGCTTCTCGGTCAGGACTTTGATGTCGTCCCCGACCTTGACAGCGCCTCGGGTTTCGGTGTAGGTTTTCATTTGGCTCTCCTTTCTGGTCGACCGATGGGCGACCGATTTCGTTTCCAACTACGTTAGCAGTATGAGCCATAAGGGCGAAAGTGTCAAGAACTATAATTACTTTGTTTTCAAGGCTTTGCGCGATTTCTTGGCACGCTTGCGCGTGAGTTTTTGCTTCTTGGCAAGGAAAGACTTTAGGATGCGGCGTAGCATCCGCCGCTGTAGTGCGGATAGGTTATCAACAAAGGCCACGAGCTGGCCTTCCGGTGCTAGGGCCTTGACGGCCCTTACGTTGTGCCACGGCACTGATTTGCGTATCACCATGTTCGTATCTTCTCCAACTGGAAATCCACAATATCATCGAAAGCATTGAGCATCTGCTGGAGGGCGTCAGTGAGGTAATCCTCAGCTTTCGCTGGGTCATCCAGCTCATCACCGTGTCGGACGGTCAACTCGACGTTGAAGGTTGATTTGGCCATTGGCCACCTCTCTTCGGCTCCCCGCTTAGTGTGCCAGATAGCGGTTCCCACTATTCCGTCATTCTATCTGGCGACGGGTTCTCGTCGTGCCGTTGGCACGCCACATAAAGCGAGAAGCCGAAGGCAGGCGGCAAACCTGCCGGCTCCGCTGGGTTAGAAAGCGGAGCAGTTGAGTACACGGACCGCGAATCGGGTCTTACCGCTAGGCGACCCATACACCCTGAGCTGGGCCATTGGGTGCTGCTTGACGAACCATCCAGACGGTAAGCGGTAAATGTATTTCTCGCCGTGCTTACGAATCAACTTCATGGTGCCCTCCTTGTCAGACGTTGGATAGACTCTTTGACATGCCGCGATAGCGCGGCCCAGTCCCGCAGGACTGTGTCCAGGCGGTGCTGTTCGTTGAATTTGTGCATTAGCAAGAGCGGCTCCACGCTCTGCGTGTTGGTGGCAATGCGAAGCAGCACCCGCTTTTGCTGGTAGCTGAGACTGTTCCACATTTGGGCGTTGGTCATGCCTTTGTTGCCTCTCTAAGTTTCTTTTCTGCCTGAGTAAACTGGTACAGGAGCGTGTTTGCATCATTCACGCGCGTGCTACATGCGCGTTGCAGTAGCGAGCCGGGTTCTGCGGCATGAGATATTCTGCTCCAGCGTTCGCTTATCTCTCTCAGGATTGTCACAAGTGGGTGCTCTGTCATTGCTTCGCTGCCTTCTGGTAGAGGGAGTGGGCCGTCCACGCTGAGCAGGCTGATTTTTGCTCCTATTCCTGCCCACACAACCTCCCTCTCCCTTGTTACAAGGTGCTCGGCTGCCCTCGTGATGATTCTCATTGCCTCTGGTATGTGTTCTGGCTGAGCTTGTACAAGTATCCTGATGCAGACTTGTCCTTCCCACACTTCTATCTTTTCTGTGGTCTCCGCTCTCATGTCAAATCACCTCCTTTCCGCTGGTGGGCTCTGTCAGAGCACCATCTTGCGCAGCCGCCGCCGGCTTGCCCAGCAACCTCCGCAGGAGTTCCTTCCGGTCCCCGCCGACTTCGGCAAGAGCCGCGGCTAGCTTTGTTTCAGCTTCATCCTGCAAGCGCCGCTCCCGCATGGTCTTGTTCTCCAGCTTTGGCGCTTCGCATTGCAGCATCCACTCAAAGTCGTTGAAGATGTGGCTGCACCGCCGGCACCGATAGGACATAACTTCGATTTCTGTGCCATCTGGCAAAGTCTTCCACTCTGCCCGTGACGGCAAGCCATACACGGTCAGAGACCCACAAGCTGGACAGTGAACCCGCTTTGCGGGCTTTCCGCAACGGCACCATGCTTCGGTTGGACGGACTTCGGTTGAGATTTCGGTTGTCATAATAGTAAGCATAGCGTAGCGGAGCTTTGCTTGTCAAGAGAAACAATTGCTTTGTTTTCAGTGAGTTACACTTAGAGCGCTACGCTGTTGTGTTTGTGATAGTGTTCGGTCCAAAACAGCTCTGGACAGATGTTCCTAGCGCAGCTACGCTGCACCACAAGCGAAGCTCCCCACCCGTGCACCGCACCAAAAAACTACGGAGGACTTAAAACTATTATTACCAAAAAAAAAAAAAATAAAAAAATTAGAAAAATAAAAGGGATTAGTTCTCCCCAACGAAGTTGCCGAATTGTCTATTTGGCGTTTGGCTTTTAGCTCCGCTGGCGTAGCTGAGCTATGCTTGCTTGCGTGCTTTGCGCAGGAACATCTGTTTAGAGCTGTTTTCTAGGACTCGCTATCTCGCAGGCGCAATCTATCACACACACAGCGTCTACCGAAGGTAGGAGCGGGTGGCAGTGGCAGAGCCACCCGCTTGGGTTGGGCAGGGCTGCTTGCGCGGTGATACAGCGGCAGGGCGGCGGGGCTTTTGCGGAAGTAGCGGGGTTCCCACTCCGTGGATATCTCCTGCGGAGCACGGAGGAGGTTTCCCCGCCTAAGCTACCGCGTTCCCCACCGCCTTGTCGCGGCATCAGCGCTGCAGCACCACGAGCTTTGCTCACCCGCACCGCTTACATTGTATCCGAGCGAGTTTACCGTGGCAACAAAATATCGGCGCTCCGGCAACCCTGTTCGCCTGAGCTACCGATAGTTCACGGTCAAGCTCAATAGCGGTTCGCGCCTGCGGTTTATAGCGTATCGGGCTACGCGCGATAGCGTAGCGCTCCGCGGCGCGCAGCCGCGTTTGCTCGGCATCACGTTGTAAGCGGTGGAGTATTGATTCGATGTTAATCATACTCCACCCCCGACTATGCAATAGTGGACGCCCCTTTCACTGCTACGCTTTCGGCTGAACCCCAGCCGGCTTGAGCCTGTCCAGCGCCTGCTGGAGGAGTTGCACTTGTGCGGGCGTGGGCGCTTTGTTCCCCGCGACCACTTCGCGCAAGTCGTAGGCTTCGCGGTACTTATCCCGCGAAGTCCATTCGGACTTCAGCCGGACGATAGCAAAACCCAGCAGCTCATCGGTGAAGCCCGCGGTACTTGAGCAATATCGGAACCTCGGGTCATTCCGCTTTTTCGCAGCGTCAAACGTACTGGCCACCATTGACGCTAAAGCGGGCGACAACTCAACAACAATCTTATCCATCCGGACACCCCCATGTTGAATTAGGGGCGCCCGCTATTGCACATCGGGCGTGTCAGTATCGCGCAGCGATATTAGCTGCGCTTGCGCTTTCGGCGGGTTTGAATGTAGATGTTCTGCATAATCCCAGAGTTGCAGAGTAGCTCATAGACGATTCTGGGACATCGAGCTATGAATCTGTCCTTGGGGACTCTCACACGCTTCGAGACTGCGCGCCGCATGGAATGTACAACGTCAACTATGTACTTCGTTGGGGTTTCGCGTCTATATACTGCTAGATGCGTCGCTGAAGCTCCGAAGCGTAGTATTACTACATCTCCATTTCGCATGTTAATCTCCCAGAGCGAAGTATCGCTCCGCGACACTGACACGCTATTCAGTTGTCAAAGAGCAGGAGAGCAGTACTCAACTATAGTGTTACAGAGACACTGGGCCACAAAAAAGCAAAGGCGGCGGCGCGCGGGGAGGCCCCCCAATGAATTTTTCCTAATTTCCAGCTTCGCTAATCTCCCAATTTTCTCAATTTCCAGCCCTGCTACGCACCACGCTTCGCTAATCTCCAACACCATAGACGTTTACGATGTGAATACCTACGGTGGTGTGTAGCTTCGCTGCTGGGCCAGAGCTTCGTTGGCTGGAAACTAGAGCCTTCCTCTTAGTAGCTGTTTAGTAGGAAAAATGTAAGGCTTGTAGTTTCAACGGCTTGGGGCTTGACAAAGTGACGACTTTGTGTTATGTTGTCTTGTCTGGCTAGGAGTGTACCTGCGTTATGACTCCAAGAGTCGGAATCAAAGTCGCCCAAATTGCTCGGCTTCGCACTTCCGGTAATATCAAGGATGAGCGCATCTGCGAAATGTTTGGGATGACTCGGTCGGGGCTCTCGCGCATTCTTGCCACTCCTGAGTACCAGCAAGAAGAGGAAGCAGTCCTCAACGGCACGTTGTCCAAGATGGACGAGGCGCTAGCCGGCCGCGCTGAGGAGATGAAGAAGACTTTTTCTGTAGGAGTACCAGCCGCAATGCGGGCGTTGCTGGAGACTGTGGCTCAAAGAAAAGACCTGCGGGCTAGGATGGAAGCCGCGAAGGAAATCTTGGACCGGGATCCAGAGCGCACTTTCTCGCGTTTCAGGGTTGCACAGGGGCTACCGCAGAATACTGCTATCCCCGACGCAGTCCTTGGAGCTACCGCCGAAACCGCCGACTCTGTCGCAGCTACCATAGCTACGAAGAAGGAGGTCGTACAATAGCATGGGTTGGTTTAAGAAGCTCGTTGGGATTGGCGAAGCCGTTGTTGGCGCGGTCACTGGGCAGCCAGCGCTCATGGCTGGAGGCGCGAGGACTGCTGTGTCTTCCAATGGGGAGAAGCAAGCACCAGGAAGAACCTTTGAGTCCCCCCGCAGGCAAATCAATGTCCAACCGGAGGTTCCAACACCCGCCAACTCTGTTGAGCAATCACGGCAGCAAACGCAAAAGCGGACACGGGGGATTTACAATTGGCCTTAGACGAGATGCCAGATTGGCCCGAGCTGGAAGAAGGCTCGGACGAGGGCGAGGTTGAAGAGGCGCAGGATGAGTCGCCGGACGAAATCTTTGGTTGGGAAGAGATTTGAATGGCCGAAAGATTCGTTCCAATCCCAGTGTTGGGGCTACCGGACAATGACGCCAAGATAGCAGCTTTGCGGCTTAACTGCCTTGGCTCTTTGTACTACTTCGTCAAGATTGGGCTTCGCCGCAAGCGTTTGGTGGAGCACCTTCACTTTCCATTCTGCTCCTCCCTTGAACGGGACTACATAAAGGACGTTTACGAGTTCCCCAGAGACCACTTCAAGTCCACAATCTGTTCCGAAGGACTGCCGGTTTGGTGGTCACTACCGGTTTCCAACCAAGACATTGATGGCTTCAAGAGCCTTGGCTACTCCGACGAGTTTGTCAAGTGGATTCTTAGACGCCATGACCCCGATACCCGCATCCTTCTAGTCTCCGAAAACATTACAAACGCCGCGAAACTCGGCAAACGAATCCGTTGGCACTACGAGTCGAACGCCCTCTTTCGTGGGCTCTTCCCGGAAGTCTTACCGACTCCGCAAGAAAGCTGGACCAACTTTTCCCTCCACACCCGCCGACTATCCTCAACCACCGGCGGAGCCCACGGCGAGGGCACGTTCGATTTCATTGGTGTCGGCGGCGCGTTGCAGTCTCGGCATTATCCCGGTGGTGTAATAGAGGATGACCTTGTGGGCCGGAAAGCGATCGAGTCGCCCGCCATCATGGACGGGACAATTGATTTCCATAGACTCCTAGTGGGCGTGTTTGAGTCTGGGGATGCCAACCACGAAAGCAACGAACTTGTTGTCGGCAACCGCTGGTCCTTCCACGACCTCAGCTCGTACATTCGTGAAAACGAACCCTGGTTCGTTTTCCACAGCCATTCTGCTCTCGGCGGCTGTTGCAGCGAGCACCCTGCGGACCGGCCAATCTTTCCGGAGGAATTTAGCTTCGAGAAGCTCTTGAGACTCCGAGAGCGCCTGGGCAATTACCATTTTAGTTGCCAGTTCCTTAATAACCCGGCATCTCCTGAGAACGCCGACTTCAAGCCTGAGTGGCTTGGGTACTACCACACTGAAAAGACGGCCGACAACCGTGACCGGATCACCCACGAGGTCAAAGATGGAATCGTCAAAAAAGACCTCCTGTACGGCCATCTACAGATTTGTATGGTCTCCGACCCGAATCACGCTGGCAATGCTGCGGCGGGACGTTGCCGTCATTCAATTGTGGTCATTGGGCTCTCCGAAACTGGGGATTATTACCTACTGGATTGCTGGGCGGGTCATGCTAGTTACGATAGTTACATCGGGGAAATCTACAAAATCGCAGACAGGTGGGGTCTGCGCCGGTTCGGGCTTGAGACCGTTGCTGCGCAGAAGTACCTCGCATACCATATCAGCTACCGAAACATGATTGAAAATCGGTCCTTGCGGATTATCGAGTTGAATGGTGAATGCGAAGCCCCAGACGGGACAATGACCAGGAAGAAGGAATGGCGTATCCGGAATGTCCTATCTCCGATTTTCGAGAGCGGCCGCTTTTGGATCCAAAAGAAATTTCAGGATTTCATCGGTGAATACACTTCGTTTCCGAAAGGGCGCTACTGCGACATCCTCGATGCGATGGCGTACACGCCGCAGATGTTGAAAAGCCCGCGTAGCTCTGAGGTGTTCCGCAAGATGTTGGTGGCGAATCGGCAGCAGGCACGGCATATTGGGCAGCCCTATTCCTACGTTGGGATGGTGAATTGAGATGCCAGCAAAGCTTGAAAGATGCGTGGCAAAAGTCAAGGCCCGGCAACAAGGCAAGAGCAAGAAGGTCAATCCTTGGGCGGTTTGTATTTCGGCGACAGGATTGAAGCCCCACAAGAAGAAGAGGTAACTGGGCATGAACGACACGGTCAGTAAGCACTTTGACAAACTGATTCTAACCCTTTTATTCGTCCTGCTTTTGTTCGCGGTCCTTTATTTCAGTGGTGATGCCAACACCAAACAAGCACTCATTTCGATGTTTGCCAGTATCGGCGGTGCTGTTGTGGCCTTGATGACTGGGGGCCGTAATGTTCCGCGAAGTGGTGATAGCGGCCCACAGCCCGACGTGAAGAAGCCTAATGCCAACGATAGTCAAAGTAACCCTGTCTAGCGACGCTGAAGCGGCTCTGAAGAAGCACCTCAAGAACCGCGTCCGCGCGATGCAGGACGGTCTTAAAACGCTGCACACCCAACGACTGCGTGAATGGCGGATGCTCCGTGAAGCGCAGCCGAAGGAGAAGGTCCGGGAGTATCCGTTCCACGGCGCGAGCAATCTTATTGTCCCCATCGTTGCGATTTTCTGTGACTCACTGAAATCGAGGTTCATGGCGGCGGTTTTCAAGACCCGGCCGCTTTGGTACTTCCGTGTTCTCGGCACACACAAAGGCGCTGGCGAGCCGATGCGTGAGGCTCTTGAAGAGCTTATGCAGTATGTCGCTTTCGAGCCAACAGAGCTTGACCTTTACAGGGTTTACTCCGAGTTCTACGATGATGTCATTGCGTTTGGGACTGGCGTCATCAAGTGCCCACATGAGCTTTCCCTTGAGGATTGGGTGGTTCCTGCTGGTGATGGCCTATCGCCGGTGACAACTGAGTTCACCCATACCCGCCGTCCAAAGTACGAGGGGCCGAAGCCGGAGAAGGTCCAGTTTGAGAATTTCCTCATCCCCCCATCGGCGAGGACTGTTGAAGGCGCAGACATTAAAGCCCACATCCAACGGATGCAGCGGCACGAGATTGAGGAACGTGAGTTCATGGGGGTCTTCGACAAGAAGGCAACTGAGGTTGTCCTGAAAACCCCCGACCGAGCCGGCCCCGCGCCAGCACAACTTCAAAGACAAGCGGATGCGGATGTCAGATCGCCGCTTGACTACGACTACGCGGAGTGGGACATTTACGAGTGCCATTGCATCTACAAGGTGAACAACCTCCGGACTCGTATCATTGCTTGGTATCACATGGGCACCGACACGCTGCTCCGTGCGGTTTACCAGTATTACCCAGACGAGCTTTTCATTGCTGGCAGGCTCCTCGCCCGTGAGGGGGTGTTCCACGGCATTGGCTTCTGCGAAGCTCTCGGTCCGATGCAGGAGGAAATCTCAGAGGTTCACAACCAAAGGCGTGATGCAATGACGGTGGCTAACGCCAAGGTCGCCCGTGTGGACCCGGACTCAAAACTGCATGAGGGCTACAATATATTCCCCGGCGCGTTGGTTCCTGCGGCTAAGGACGAATTGGAAATGATGTCCTTTGGCGAGCCTTCACCGATGACAATGGAGGAGGAGCGCCTTCTGCTGGACCTCGCTGAGCGGCGAACTGGCGTCAGCCCTCCGCAGCAGGGCTTTGGCGCTGGCGGTCCGGGCAAGCGCGGTGTCTACACCGCAATGGGGACTTTGTCGCTTTTGCAGGAAGGCAATAACCGCAGCGACCTGAATATCTCCGATGCTCGGTACGCGCATACAAAGCTCGGCCGTATGCTGGTACGGCAGTACGCGGAGTTCGGTGTTGGAGACCGGGCGGACCTGTTTGGCGATAAGGCGAAGGACATCAGGGCTGGTCTTGAAGCCGTTAAAGCTGGCACGATTGGCTTGCCGATTGCTTCAACTACCGCGAGCGTCAACCGCGAAGTCGAGAAGCAGAATGACATCATGTTGTCTGGTCTGATGTCCCGACATTATGGGATGATAACACAGATGCTCCAAGCAGCGGCTAACCCGCTGTCACCGCCAAACGTCAAGGACTACGTTAGCAGTACCATCATTGCGGCGAACAATCTTATGAAGGTTATTCTGCGTCACTTCGGCTTTGACGAAGTTGAGCGCATGGTGCCGGAGGCAAAGAGTGAAGTACGAGGAACTCCTGGAGCACAAGTCGGCGGTGCTCCAATGGCTGGGGCAGCCGGAGGCGGTTCACTTCAACAGATGGGTGGCCCAGAGGTTCTCGCAAACCTTGCGGTTACTTCGGGCCGCCAGTGAGCCGCATGTGATGAATCGTTTGCAGGGAAAGTTGGACGCTTTCGAGGAGGTTTCCAACATCCAAGAGTCCTTACGCCAGTATGAAAGGGATTTAGCGGCAGGGAAAGTCAAAACGGTCGCTTACACTAAGGGGGTTAAGTAGATGTCCTGGTTCAGCAAACAAGACGAATCGAAGATTCCAGAGAACCTCAAGAGCAAGACTTCGGAAGAAATTGTGAAAGAACTACAGGAGGCGTCTCAGGTCAGGGCGGATTTGGAGAAAGTTCGTACCGACGCAGCGACAGCGGCAACAGCCGCCGCGACGCAGGCCACTGAGTTTGAGCAGGTCAGAGCAAAGCTGGTGGAGCTTGAGGCAGCGCAGGGGCAGCAGCAACAGCAGCAACAGCAACAGACGGGCTTGACCAGCTTCTTGGTTGATGAAGACAAGGCTTTCGCCGAGCGGGCCGCTCCAATTGCATCTATGGCCTACAGCTCCGCCGCGGCTACGGCCCGAATGCTCGCCAGGGACAGGCTTCGAACCGAGAGCAAACCTGGTGGGCTAAACTTGACGGCGTTGTATGACAAATACTCCGCCGAGATTGACGAACTTGCGAAGCAGGTTCCGATTGTGCAGCAGGTTCACCCGCAAACCTGGGTCAATCTCTTTGACCTTATCAAGGGCCGGCACGCTTTGGAGTTGGTTGAGGCCGCGAAGAAGGGCGAGAACTGGTTCCTGGTTGAGCCGGTTGGCGCTGCGCCCCCGGGGGGGCCTCCGCCGAGCGAGGAGCTAACGCCGGAGCAACTCAAGATCGCGGCGAAATTCAAGATGACGCCGGAGGACTACAAGAAGCGTCAGAAGGAGTTGACATTTGTTGCAGGATAACAAAACACCAGCAGTTACGTCTCAGAATCTTCCGACGCCGCCGGCGCCTGCTGGCGCGCCGCCCCCGGCAGGGGCCAAGTTTCTTGGTGATGAAACTATCGTGGCGAAGCCACTTTCTTCGGCCGATTTCACCAACTTGAGGGTCAAGAACCCCAACATCTCGCTGCGGTGGGTCAACCGTCTGGCGATGGACGGCATCTGGTACGAGCAGATGAAGTCCATGGGCTTTGTCAACGCCACAGTGAACGACGTTGAGGCTCCTACGTTCTTGCTGAAAGACAGCGCCATCATCAAGGGAGACCTCATCTTGATGAAGATTGCCAAGAAAGATTACCTCGGCGCCCTCAAGTACAACGTCGAGCGGGCTACTGATCGCTTGACCCGCAGGTTGAAAGAGGAGAAGGGCAAACAGAGCCTACGGGAAGCACTCGCGGAGGTCGGGGCTCCGCCGGAGTTGACCAGAAAGATTTCAGCTTTTCTTCCGGGGGAGAAAGAAGTCGAAGCCGTAGTTGGAGGCGAATCCAAGTAGGAGGTAAAAACCCGTGGCAAGTTCCTCGGGAGTATCCATTCCGATCCGTGCTGTGAGGACGACAACCGCGAACCAACCTCCGGTTCGTCGTCTTGCTGAGGACGCGATCCAGACGTTCTTGGCCGGCACCCCCGTCAAAGTGTACACAACTACCGGCGGGGTCATAGCGTGGCCTGGCGATGGCGGTTCTGCTGTTACTGATGCCATCGCAGGCTTTTCCCTCGAAGACGCATCGTACCTGACCACACTTGGGGTTCCAAAGACCCTGTCGTTCGGGACGGTGCCGAATCAGCCCGCCGCAGTCAACATTCCGCGTGGCGCGCCACTCAATGATGGTAAGGTTGGTGTTGAGTTGGCGTCGGAGGAGGTGGTGTTTCATGGCCAAGTTGGCACGACCGCCGTCGCCACTGACATCGGCAAGTCCTATGGTTTAACCATAGACACCGATCTCCACTGGTATGTTGACAAGGCGAAAGGTACATATGTTGCCGTAAGAATCGTCGGCATAGACCCAAACGATTCTCGTGGAGTGTACTTTGTTGTTCTCCCCGCAGCCCGGCAAATGCTCGCATAGCCCGGAGAAGGAGAAGGGAAAATGATGGTAAGAGGGCAATTCGCACAGTTAATGGCCCCAGGACTCCGGGATATGTTCGTCCATTGGCTTGACATGCTTCAACGGGCTGAGGAGTACTCGTTGGTTTTCAACATCGAAAACTCCACAGCCGCCTACGAGGACGAAGTCGAGTTCTCTGGGCTTGGCCCAATGGTCGAAAAGCCCGAAGCCGAGGCTATCCAGTACGAGGATGCAATCCAAGGCGGCACTAAGCGGTACATCCACACGACCTTTGCTCTTGGCGTGCGGTCGTCCTGGGAACTTTACGAAGACGACCAGTACCAGCTTATCAAGCAGGTGCCGAAAGCGATTGCTCGCAGCGCACACTTCTCACGCGAGCAGAGCGCCTGGAACGTCTTCAACCTGGGTTTCACAACGATTACCACCATTGACGGCGTATCGCTGTTTAATGCAGCGCATCCGCTGTTGGGTGGGCCAAGGGCCACAAACATCGGCCCCGGTGTGTCCAGCTACATTAGCTCTGCTGGGACATTCCCGAACCGACCTGCGGTTGACCAGGACTTGAGCTTCTCAGCGATTCAGCTCGCGCTCGACCAGTACGAGCGAATCATTGATAGCCAAGGGCTTCCGGTCGCACTCAAGCCGAAGTTCTTGGTTATTCCGCCTGAGCTTCGCTGGCTCGCGCGGGAGTTGCTTGGGTCCCCGTACAGGCCGACTGACGCCAACAACGCAATCAACTCTCTGCTGGCTGAGGATCTCCAGGTTATCAAGCCGCACTACCTGACCAGCAGGACAGCGTGGTATCTGCTCGCGGACAAGAGCGAAACCTGGCTCAAGTTCTACAACAGGTTCCCGCTGACTGAGGATTACTCGGACGATTTCGACACTCGTTCGAT
>Ga0315274_10000828_pt1 | contig 48078 bp, 43 predicted proteins | sample YL17G02_20_MG_FD_203700 | JGI IMG/M metagenome (GOLD analysis project Ga0315274, IMG submission 203700) | Sediment microbial communities from Yellowstone Lake, YNP, Wyoming, USA - YL17G02_20 | ecosystem: Environmental > Aquatic > Freshwater > Lake > Sediment | place: USA: Wyoming | collected... | reverse complement strand
TGCTCGGGCACCTCATCATAGTGGCTGAACTTCAGCGCGTACGTGCCTCGACCGCCGGTCATGCTGCGCAGATCCGTCGAATAACGCAGGATCTCCGCCTCGGGGACCTGTGCTCGGATGCACTGGCGTCCGGGCCCCCCGGGCTCCATGCCGAGGATGCGACCCCGACGACTGTTAAGGTCGCCCGTGATGTCTCCCATATACTCGTCCGGAACTGTTACCGCGATCTCCATGACCGGCTCGAGCAGACACGGACGAGCATCCTTCACGCCCTTTTGAATGGCAAGCGACGCCGCGATCTTGAACGCCAATTCCGACGAGTCCACATCGTGATAGGACCCAAAGAACAGGTCGACCACGATGTCCACCACGGGGTATCCTGCAATGACGCCCTTGGCCAATGCATCTTGCGAGCCTCTGTCCACGTGCGGGATGTACTGTCTCGGAACAACGCCGCCAACGATGCTATCGACGAATTCGTAGCCGCCCCCACGCTCATTGGGCGATATCCGGAGATGCACGTCGCCGTACTGGCCGTGGCCGCCGGTTTGTTTCTTGTGCTTGCCCTGGACCTCCGCCTTGCCTCGAACCGTCTCCTTGTACGCAACCTTGGGCGTGCGCGTCTCGCATTCGACGTTGTACTTGCGCTTCATGCGCTCGAGGAGGATATCGAGCTGCAAGTCGCCCATGCCCTTGACCACGTGTTCGCCCGTTTCCTTGTCGCGGTAGTGACGGAACGTGGGGTCCTCTTCCGCGATGCGGTTGAGGGCTTCACCCATCTTGTCTTCGTCGGCGCGGGACTTCGGGATGATCGCCAGCTTCACCATCGATTCCGGCAGCACTATTTTCGGCATCTCGATTCGCGTCCCGGGCGCGGCAATCGTATCTCCGAAGTGGGTGTTCTTGAGCTTCGTCATTGCCGCGAGATCGCCGGGGCCGGCTTCCGGCACTTGCGTTTGCTCTTTGCCGCAGAGGAAGAAGATCTTGCCCGTCCGCTCTTTCGTCTGCGTAGTGACGTTGTAAAACTCGCTGTCGCTCCGGAGAATTCCGCTGATCACCCGGAACAGCGTCAGTTGCCCGACGTACGGGTCGACGACGCTCCGGAACACTTGACCCAGAAACGGCGCATCGGGAGAGATCTTGACTTCAACGTTGTTTCCTTCCGGGTCTTTCGCTACGAAATGCCGTTCGAGCGGCGACGGAAACGAATGCGCGATCACGTCCACCAATTCGTCAATGCCGAGTTCCTTCTCGACGCTCCCCGCGAGGATCGGGACGATCTTCCCGGACGTGATGCCCTTCTGCAAGCCCTGATTGAACTCCTCCGGAGTGAGGTCGCCCGTCTCGAGGTACTTCTCGAGCAGGGCGTCATCCGACTCGGCGACAACGTCTTTCATCTTTGCCTTCATGGTTGCGATTTGATCGGCAATGGCCGCGTTTTCCCCGCTGAGGATGTTGACCACGCCGCTGAAGTGCGACGCCGATCCGACGGGGATAACCAAGGGCACGCAATTAAGGCCGTAGTTCTTCTGAATGTCCTCGACCGCTTCATCGAAGCTCGAATTCTCGCGATCGAGCTTGTTCACGAAGAACGCGCGCGGCGTATGGTGCAGTTCGGCGTACTTGAACGCACTGTCGGTGCCCACCTGCACGCCCGTGGTGGCGTCCACCAGGATGACGAGGCCGTCGAGAAGCGGCGTTGACGCCGCAATCTCACCGGCAAAATCCACGTAACCGGGATGGTCGACGAGGTGCACCCGCGAGCCTTTCCACTCGACCGTCATCAGCTTCATGCAGATCGTCTGCTGACGCTCTTTCTCCTCGTCGAGATAGTCGCCCACGGTGTTCTTGTCCTCGATCCTCCCGACCCGGCTCGTCTTGCCGGCCTTGTGCAGGATATGTTCAATGAGCATGGTCTTGCCTGAACCGCCATGCCCCAGAATCCCCACGTTCCGTACTTTGCTGGCATCAATTGCCATTGCACATCCTCCGAGCACCTTGGAAATCAGCTTGCGTTCAGAAAGGAAATCCCGCAATCAGAGCCAAGAGTATACTATGCCCTTTACGTCCCCCTCAAGCGAAAAATGGCGGTGGACTTCCATTCCTCGAAAGCGTAAGCTCGGACGGCGCAACACGATCTCGAGGAGGATATGGCCCTTTGATTCCGCTTATTTCGCTGTTCATGCTGGCTGCGGCTGATAACCTGCTTCTTAATCCCGATTTCGAGAGCGGCCTCGATGGGTGGATGCTTAACGCGCCTGGCCTTGCCGTCGAGTCGGTGAGCGTCGATGGCCGAACGGCGGCACGCATGATCGTGCCGGACAGTGTTCCCCCCGGATGGCCCAACTTGAGTCAGGAGGCGCCCGTCAAACCCGGCCAGTTGGCCGAAGCGCGCGTGGAAGCCATGGGGCGGAAGGTCCGCGATGGTTACGGCGTCTATGCGTCCCTGGAGTTCCTCGACGCGCGAGGCGAGCGCATTAACTTCGAGCAATCGTCCGCGGCGCTGGATGACGGAACCTGGTTGGCGTTAGCTCTCCACGCGTACGCGCCTTCGGGAGCGGCAAAGGTCCGTCTTGTTCTGCTTCTCAACGGTCACGGAGAGGCATACTTCGATAAGACCAATCTCACAATCGCGGAACGGAAACCGGTTCAGGCCCTGAACGGTCCCGTCACTCTCGAGGTCACGGGCGAGACCGCATGCGCTTCGCTGATAGGTTTCGGCGCCGAGGACGACGGTTGGTTCTACAACGAAGAGAACGCGAAACACGGCGTGACGAAAGAGGACTGGGCCATCCGCGAGGGACGCATCGAGTGGATGGACCCGGATTGGATCCGCATGTTCTTCTGGTACAAGGACTGGAATCCGAGCGGCGACTGGGAGACGTTTACCTTTGACAGCCCGAACATGCAAAGCCACTACCGCACACTGGACCTGTATCAACGACTCGGCGCGCGCGTGAACGTAGTCGGCGTCGAGTGGGGCGTGAACGACCCTTACAAGGATCCGCCCCGCGTCGCCCTTGCCATCGGTGCGCTATTCGATCACCTCATCAGGACGAAGGGCTACACATGTGTGCAGGACTGGACGCTTTCCAATGAGCCGAACGGATACTTCGCCGGCGCCGGCTACACTTTCGAGCGTTTCGTCGAGCTTCACCGTCATGTGAAGGACGATTTTCTGCGGCGCGATCTCAACGTCCACATCCTTGGCAGCGACGACACGAACGGCTGGACATGGTTTGAGCGTTGTCTCAAGGACGACCGCTATGTTGCATTGACGGATTACTTCGGATCTCACCGCTACATCTCGGCCACGAGCCGCCAGCTCATGCCGTTCTTCGTCGCTGACCGAATGAAGCTGATCGCACAGCACACACCCGTGAAGCCATTCATCGTTGCGGAATTCGGCTTCCATGACAAGCGCTCAGGCACACTCGAAAACCCGCTCATGGAGGAATACCCTTATGCCATCTGGACGGCGGCATTCGTCATCGACTGTCTGAATCGGGGTGTCGCGGGCGCGTCGATCTGGTGCCTGCAAGAAGCCTACTATCCGGGCGGCGGTTTCATGAACTATGGCCTGTGGGACTTCAAGGACAACAACTGGAAACCGAGGCCTGTATACCATTCGTGGTCGATGTTTTCACGACTGACCGAGCCCGGCGACCCCGTTAAGCGTTGCGTGTCGAGTCACCCGGACTATGTCCAAGGCGCGTTGGCGGGTTCGACCCTGTTCTGGGTGAATCAGAGCGACACCCAAGCGGAAGTCATGCTCAAAGGCATCAATCCTAAAGAGGTGCGCATCATGACGGAGCAAACACTCTCCGGCGATCGCGAGTGCGGCAAGATCGAACCGATCAGGAACGACCGTTTCACCGCTCCCCCGATGAGCTTCGGCTACGCCCGGTAAATCTGTAGCAACCGTCAGACCTGTCGGACATGTCGGACGTGTCTGACCACATCTTGCAGTTCACTTGTCTCCCTCATACTTCGCATTTGCCGTGGCATCGTCGATGAAGCCGTAGTAACGCGCTCGCCAGTACGCGTCGATGAATGCGGCCCCACCGAGATCTCTGCGCTCGTTGCGGATGAACTGCAAGACGAGATGAGCATCCTCCCAGGTCTCGTCGCCGTCCTTGGAGAAATACAAACCCGCGGGCGTGCCGGCGAAAACCCAATCCGTGTTGTCCGGCGTGAAAACCGTCTTTGACAGCGGGATATCCAGGCCCGCCGCCTTTGCTTCCCACGTCTTGCCGCCGTCCGTGCTTCGCAGCACGCCGCCCTCTCCTGCCTTGAACTGCATGGCTTTCTCCGATCTGTTGAACTTGGGGAGACCCTTCTTCAGAAGTTCCCAGGTCTTGTCGAAGTCGCGGTCACTGGTGTATTGCATCTTATAGACTGCGCTTTCGCGTACCGCGTATACCGTCTTCGGATCCGAGGGATCGAGCGCCATGTCCACGGCTTTGCCTCCCTCGTCGGGAACGCTGAGCTTCACCCACTTGTAGCCGCCCGTTTTCGACGCATGAAATCCGTCATCGCAAACAACGTAGATCATCGGCACCCGTGGACCCGCCGCGATTTTTCGCGCGGGCGAGCCCAGAGTCGTGCTGATGAAGTGCCACCCGGCTGCCGTCGCCGCGCCATCGCGTGACTGGTATACGTCGCCCTGTTCATCGATTGCGTAGATGACCATCGGGTCCTCTGCCGGCACTGCAACGCCCGTCACGGTCCGGCTGAGCCACCCGTCCGTCTGCAGCAGACTCCCTTTCCAGATGTATTCGTTGTCCCAAGCGGCCGCGTACATCGGGTACGGCGGCTTCAGGTCCTTGCGCAGGCTATTCATTCTTGGCTGTAACGTCATGTCAGTGGGCCACGTCTGCAAACTGTACAAAGCTTCCTTGAGCGCCTTATCGCGATCCGGCGCGTTCGGCGTCAGGCTCATGTAGATGTACGTGAAGAGGCTCTGCGCGTCGTCTTTGTGCCAGCCCCACAGGGTATCGAGCACTACCCGGTACGCGGCCAGAAGCTCCGGGTCCGTTTCCATGCGGAACAGATTCTCGAGATGGCAGAAGACGTGTTCCGCATCATCGAAGCCCTTGTCGGTCCGGAAACTCTTCAGACCGCGCACGCCATACCGCTCGATCAGCTTGTCATAGGCGGCTTTGAACTTCGGGTCGTTTGTGGCATGGTAGGCCACCCTTGTACCCGCGATGGCCATCATGATCCGCGTGTTCAGCGTCTTGCCGTCCGTGAAACCCAGAATCGCCGTCGTTTTTTGCCGATCGAAGTGCAGAACCTTGAAGTCGTTGTCGACCCAATACCCGACCAACGCATCGATGGCCTCGCGGCATCGATCTTTCTGCGCCCCCTCGGCGGCAAGATCGTAGTACTGCCCGAGACCATGAATGGCGTCGCTGTAGTTGTGGTGACTCGGGTCGCCCCGCCACCGAAGGTCTTTGTACTTTCCGGCGCCCTGTTCCCAATACGGACTCGTCCTGTCACCCCAGCGTTCCTCGTACGACTCGCCGTGTCCGAGCGCGTAACCGCGCGCTTGCAGGCCGCGAATGCCGGTAACGAGTTGGCACCGGTATATGGCCTCGAAAATCTCATCCGCGCGCGCAAGCGCCGTGGCCACATCCTCCGCGGGTGCGCCGCTCTTCTTCAATGCGGCGTATCTGTAGGAGGCTCCGGCCAAGTAGTTCGAGGTCCAGCACACCGCGTGGGCGATGTTGTGATTGCCCAGCGTCGAGTTGTCCACCGGCCCGCCGTCGAGGGGTATGTCCACTTGCGACGGATAAAGCCCGAGCACATTGTGCCGCTCGACGTTACTCTTCTCGAGGATCTTCTCCTTCTCCGACAGAGGCAGCCTCCAGGACATATCGGCCGCATAGGCCAGACCAGCCAAATACACAAACAGAACAGAGCAGATAAGCATTCGCATAGGTGCCGCCTCCATCTTTGGTATATCACCAAGCCGTTGATAAGCCCTATCGTACCCTTCAGTATGGTTTCCTGTCCACTCCGTCTACCCCGTCCACTTCATTGCGCGGTGTTGACACTCCTCCCGCGCAAGCCAATAATGGGCTCCACTATCCTGCCCGTCATTCCCGCGAAGGCGGGAATCCAGTGTGCAGGTTGCGGCTCAGAACGTTCGTTCTGGATTCCCGCCTTCGCGGGAATGACGCCCGGGGTCTGAGCCTTTCCAAGAAAAGGCGCAAGTGAACAAGGGCAGGGGAGATTGAGCATGAGAGTAAAGGCGATAGCTTGCTGGGTTGTTCTGCTTCTATGCGCCTGCTTGGCCTACGGCGAGCAGGGAAGCCGCACTGTGATCGCAAACCAACAGCTTTCCATCGCGTTCGACGCGTCAACCGGGGGATTCGCGGCGATAACCTCCCTGGGAGGCGTACATGAGTTCATTCGCAAGACGGCCGAACGTCCTCTGTCTTGGCGACTCGTCTTGCACAACGAGAAAGGCAAGGAACTCGTCGTCGACAACACGCAGGCTGCCGCTCCCAAGATTGAACAGAATCCGGAGCAGATTTCCCTGCACTGGGGCGACATCGCAGTGGAAAAGGACAAAGGCGCACTTGACGTGCGGTTGAACTGCAAGCTTCCGAGTGGCTCCGACACCGCGCTGCTCTCGCTGTCGGTCGACAACAGGAGCAAGGCATTCGGGCTGTGGCAGGTGCAGTTTCCCGTCATAGCGCCACTGTCGGAATCCGGCGCCGCCGATGTCTGTGTTGGCCGTGGGAACTGGGGCGAACGCTACGAAAAAGTATCCAAGAGGATCACTGGAGAGTATCCGTCCGGCAATCTTCCCATGCAGCTCATGTTGGTGCAAGAGCAGGAATGCGGGCTGTATCTCGCGGCTTACGACCGCGGAGCCATGTACAAACGCTTCGAGATACAGCTCGGCGCCGAATTTGTAGTGAATGCCCGCGCCTCTGATATGGGCGTGCCGGGAAACAAGTGGGCCGCGCCGTTCTCTTTTGCGATAGGCGTCTACCGTGGCGACTGGATGACGGGCTGCAAGCGCTATCGCGCTTGGGCATTGAAAGAGGCGCCGTGGACCTCGAAAGGACCTTTGGCGGGCCGCAACGACGTGGCCGACTGCATCAAGAACGTCTGTGCATGGCTCCAAACAGGCGGCGCCCCGGAGGAAGTCGTTCCGAACGTGAAGAAGTTTGCCGAAGCTGTCCGCGCGCCGGTCGGCGTCCATTGGTACAACTGGCACCAGATTCCTTTCGATACATACTACCCGAACTACTTCCCGCCGAAGCCCGGTTTTGCTGAGGGTGTCGCCGAGTTGAAGAAGGCCGGTGTTGTTGTGATGCCGTATATCAACGCGCGCCTCTGGGACACTGCGAACGAGAACTTCGCGGAGGCAAAGCCGGCGGCAACGATCAATGAAGACGGCAAGGCGACAATCGAGGAGTACGGTTCGGGCGCAAAACTGGCCGTGATGTGTCCGACGCAAAAGCTATGGCAGGACAAGGTGCTCGAGATCATCCGGCGACTCGTCGAGGAGTGCGGCGTCAACGCCGTCTACATGGATCAGATCGGGTCCGCGCCGCCGCGCATGTGTTTCAACAAGAATCACGGACATCCCATCGGCTCGGGCGACTGGTGGGTGAGCGGTTATCGCGACCTCCTGACGCCCATCAAGAAGTGGTGCACAAGCGACGGACGCCAGGTCGGGCTTACCACCGAAAACGACGCTGAGCCTTACATGGACAACGTCGACGGGAATCTGATCTGGGTGCCACGGGACGATCATGAGATACCCATGACGACGGCCGTTTACAGCGGGTACACGCTCTACTTCGCAAGCAACCATGCCTTCAGTTTCGGCGATGAGTCGTATTGTCTGTGCCAGGCGCGCGATTTCACGTGGGGCAGCCAACTCGGATGGGACGGCGCCGATATTTTGAAGCCCGAACATGCGGCCAAGCTCGAGTTCCTCTCGCGCTTGGCGCGCCTTCGCGCAAAGGCACGCGAGTTCCTTGTTTACGGAGAGCTGCTCGAAGTTCTCCAGCCACAGAACGATGCGCCCGGAATACCCGACATTGAAGGCAAGTGGAACACGCCAGCCGGCGACGCGCCGGTCAAGCTCAAAGCCGTTCAGGCGGCCCTGTGGCGAAATCCGGAGGGCGCATTGGGCGTGATTGCCGCCAACGCCGACACGGAAAAACATACGTTTAGCTTTTCGATCGATCTGGCGCGATACGGCCTCCCGGAATCCAAGGACTGGTCAATCACTACATTCTCGCCTGATGGTGTTGGTGTTCCCGCAGAGGTGAAGAACATACGTGCCGCCATCAATAGCAGCATATTCGTCCCCGGACGAAACGCCGTCGTATTCGTCGCAAAGCGGGCAAGCTAACTGCCAAGAAAGCCGTCGCTCCAGAAGACAGGCTTGTAGCCCTTCTTTGTCACCCACTCGAGGGCCGCGCGGACCTTGTCCATTGTTGTGGGATCGTAATGCGGCAAATCCTTCCGGAAGTATTGCTCGTGAATCAATAGCTCGACCATCTCGGATGTCTCCGGCGTCGATGTGCGTTCGTCCAGATGCGATGCGATATTCTCCACCTTGACGGCGTTGACAACCGACGTGCAACGGATAAACATAAGCCCCGTCTCACGATCATACCAAGCGCACCGGCGATCACAATGCGCACACTCTTCCTGCGACAGGTAGTACCCCGTCGTGCATGATTTCTCAAAGGGCTCCATCCAGAAGAGGCCAATGACTTGTTCGATTCCCCGATCTCGCAAGGCCACAGCCGCAGGTTTGGGACAGTCGGCCCAATGGACCGTCGTCGTCTTCGTCAAGACCTCGTTGCCCGCAAAACGGCGTATATGTCCGCAGACGAGGTCATAGTCGTGCGCGAGTTGAGTATACGTCGCGTGTCGGTACGGTCGCTCCGGCTGGTCCGCCAATGCGTGGAAGCTGAGGTGCAGCCATGGCGCGTTCTCCTGCCACTCCTCTTTCCATTTGTCCGGCATTTGAGTGAGATCAAAGCCGTTCCTTTGATAGTAGATGTTGACGTGGATTTTGGCGTCGTAGGTCCGGTGCATCTCGCGCCAAAACGCCAGGTACCAATGATCGAAAAGCGAAGAGTAGGCGCCGGGGTTCAATCCCAGGTCTTTCAGGAATTCGATGTTATCATCAACTGAGAACCGGTAACGCTTGACGCTGCCCTTGTCCCACCAAAGCAGGATGTCATCTCGCTCGCTTCCGGACTCGGCAACAACCGTGTTCCTGCGCCTCACAAGCGTCACATCGCACGAGAAGACCTCGCCCGCTGTTGAAGCAGACTCTCCGTTCACCGTGACGGGACCGCCGCCCTTGATAGTCCCGCGCACGGTGATCTTAAGGCCGTCAGTGGTCTCGACGCCATCATGATGATTCAGCACATCGCCATCAACCGGGTGAGTTATCTTCAGCTTGGCACACATTTCCGCGGCGCCGTCCTTTTCGTCCCTTCTGTCCTTTTGGTCCCTTCCAATGCCTGTTGATCACGCCCTCAGGAGGTCTGAGACCTCTTCTTGTTTCTCCTCGGGAAACGCAAGGAGTTCATCCAGGATCCGCGCCACTCGGATCGGATCGCTGTCGACGAGTTCGCGCACGAACTTCAGCATCAGCCGCTTCGTCGCGTAACTCGATTCCGCGAAAAACGACAACTGGTTGAGATGCGACGCATAGATGTCGAATATGCGCCGCTCCGCTTCCTCATCGCGATTAGCCGGGATGCCGCGATACGGATAGAGACCTGTCTCCTTCCAAAACGCCAGTGTCTCCTGTGCCCTCTCGACCTCTCGCAGGGTGAAATGCTGCCGCAGCTTGAGGCGCGCTTCGTCGAGCAACTGGCGGCCATCAGGCGTCATGTCGTCTAGTTGCAGCAGCCCCTCCTTCTCCAGTGTGACGAAATGAGCGCTCTTCACGTACGCTGTGTAGCTGAAACCGCGGAAGTACAATCTCGGCGTGATCTGGTGCAGCGCGAAACCATTATCGTCGCAAAGCACGACGCCTCGCTTGCCGGGCAGGTTCCATTCCACCACCGTCATCTCGGCGCGCACCCGTTCGCCGTTCTGCATGACGAGTTCGCCGAGGTCATAGTCCGTGCTTCGATCCTCGGCATGTGAGGGATCGATCGGGACGCCGTCATACACGATGCGGACGTCGGGATATTGCCGCAGATAGAGCGCAAAGACATCGGTCACTTCCTGCTGCGCCTTTATGCCCGTCAGGAGGCTGACGGTCGCCGGCAGATCCGTGATCGCCACCGTCATTCCGGCGGGTGCGTCCGTTTCGGCGGGGTCCGTCAGGTCAAACTCGCCCGGCGTGGCGGCGTGGCCCACGATGCTGTAGGCATAACGTTTCCCATCCACGTCGTAAACGGGAATCCACTCGACCCGGTTGCCGAGGGCAAACGCGCGAAACCGGCCCTTGCCATACTGCCCGTGCATGAAACGCCAGCGTTGCGGGGTCCGGGATTCCTTGCGTTTCCACGATCCGCCCAGGTTCCGGAACACAACGAACGCGTGATCGTAGTGAAGCCCGTGGCCGTTATCATGAACGCGGACCGTCTCCACGCCGCTCAGTTCGTTCTCAACGAACTCGACGCGCACCTCAGTGGCTTCGGCGTCCAGCGCATTCCAGATCAGCTCAGCTATCGCCCCCATCGGTTTTGTCCGCGACAGCAGCTCCAGATGATCCTCCTTGACCTGAACCGTAATCTTCTTCACGATTATTTTCCCCTGGCCGTTTCAAATCCATAGAGACCAACTCGCTCCGCACAAGGAAGAGCAATGATAACATCCGCTTGAAACGATGGACAAGCCCGTCCAATCGATAGCTCGATAGCGGGCCTTGCGGCCACGGTAACGCGCGAACTACAATGAATCTGCAATGACGAACGCAAGAGGCTAACGACATGGGAGCACGAGAATGAGTCATGTCATGCGGTTGCCGGTGCTGACGTGGAAAGAGGGCGAAGTATTCGTGGCAGACTGCCCGCCAGTCCGGATTGCCAGTCAAGGCGATACGGAACAGGAGGCGTTGGCAAATCTTGCCGAGGCAATCGAGCTGTATTTTGAGGATGCGCCGTCTGAGGATGTACCCGTATGCGCCGAGGTCCACGGACGCGAGCTTGAGGTAGCCCTTGCCCCCTAGACCGATGGCGTCAAGAGAGGTGGCGAACCGCCTCGAACGCCTGGGGTTCCAGCGAGTATCCCAACGAGGCAGTCACCTCAAGTTGCGGCGCAAGTCCGGACAGTTGACTCACACGGTCATTGTGCCGATGCACTCGAAGGACATAGTCGTCTCTGTTCTTGGAAGGATTCTGCAGCAGGCGGGCTTGGATTGGGAAGAGTTCGATCCCATTTGAGGCATATGCGTGCCGAAGGCGTGGCTCGCCGTGCACACAAGGAAGGGCCTGATCCCCCGGAGGCGCGCCCCCTACTGACGGCATGCAAAGCACCTCCGAGTCCCGGCTTCAGTCGCGCTGTTCCTCGAGTTCGCGATCGACGGCGTGCGTAAACCAGCGGTTGAAGCCGAGCACGCATAGGATCAGGGATCCCCAAACATGGGCCCTGGTGAAAACCAGCGGGTCAGCGCTTACGGCGCCGCTGAATAATGTGGTGGGGTGAGCCAGATCCACGTTCGAGATGAAGCCCCAGACCGAGAGCACCGCCACGCTCACGAGGAGCTGCCCTGAGACCTTTGCCTCGCCGTACGCGGGAGACTTGCGGGCCAGAAAGCGGATGGCGGAGAAATTCGTCAGCAGCGTCAGCACGCCAAATATGATGCAATCGCGTATCACGGGCTCGAGCGCCGATATGCCGGCCATGCCGGCATGCGCCCTCGTGCGGAACGGAATCGTAAGGAGCAGTGTCAGCACGTACACTGCGCACAGCAGCGCCGCCGCGATGTTGAGGTGGCCGATCCGGCGAACCGTGCGCGATTCCTCCGGAAGAAATGCCTCGCGTTCATCTCGTGCCGCCCGTGCGACGCGCAGCAACTGATTCGGGCTCAACATGGCGAGCTGTTGGATGCCCCACATGAGCACGAGGCTGCCGACGATCACCGGAACTGCCCGTTCTTCGGGGGGCACGCTCCACGGGCGGAAATCCACCGGGCTTCCGCTGCTCAGATCCCACAAGCCCGCCATGATCAACAGCACGCCGTTCACGAGGAATGTCCAACGTTTCGGGAATGACAGTCCCAGAAGACCCGCCAGGATCAGGCACACGCCGCAGATCCAGAAAAGGCTTTGCGGAATGAGCAAGTGCAGGACCCCGAAAAGGGCGACGCCGATGCACGCGAATTTTACCTGCCTCGTCAAGTGCGAGGAGGAGATCTCCGGCAGCCATCCCAAAAGGGCCGCCTGTTGCTCACGGGTGCAGCGAAACGAGTACCTCTTTGCGCCTTCGATAAGGACGAAGGTCACGATGCGCCCACGCAGCAAGTCATGCGTAAACCGCATATAACGAGCGACCTCGTCTCGGTGCAGCTTGAGGATGACGCGGCCGTCAGGTCGGGCGAGGGTCAGGATCTCGGACTCAAGATTCACCGTCCAGGTCTCGCCCGCAGGAGCGTTCAGCGACGGAAGATGGAGACGCTCGGGCAACTCATTCATACCGTCCTTCGTCGATGCGTTCATGGACAATGTCCCCTGGGCTCTTCCGCTTTCTTGACACAACGCTATCGTATCATAATGAATGTCAAACAGCAGCTAACGCGAAGATCATCGTTGCATGCCGCCGATACTCTGCATTCAGGTGGCGGTTGTCAGGGGAAAGGGTATCGAACGTGATTCTTGGATGCTGCGGTAGCATGTCTCGGCGATCTCGACGTTGCGGAGGCCGTCGTCGCCGGAGATGGTGACGGGGCCTTCGCCGAGTACTGTTTCGACGAACTCGCGCATTTCGCGATGGACTCCGCCTTCGCTCCCAGGCTCGATCTCGGCGTAGGGGATCGCTCGCTTTCCTTCGCCGTCCTTGCGCACATGAACCGTCCCCGAAATGCTGTCGAAGTAGATCGAGCCGCGCTCGAGATAGATCTCGCCCGTGTAACGTCCCAGATAATCGCAACTTCCGGTTGTCAGCGTGCCGATGCCGCTCTCGAAGGCGATGGTGGCCGTGATGAAGTCTTCGTAATCGATTTCATCGTTGATGAAGCGGCGGCCCGCGGCGTGAGCGAGAGTTGCGCGGCCCAGGATGCACCGCATGAAATCGATCTCGTGGACGTTCACTTCGAGCAACAGCCCGCCGCACATGTCGCGCCGGCACCGCCATGGCCGGGTCCAGTCGCCCCACTTGCCCATCGTGCGGATGAGGCGAACCGCAAAGGGCTTGCCCAAGTTGCCCGAGCGGGCCATCTCGAGGACATACTTGTACGGGTTTATGTAGCGCAACACGTGGCCGATCATGAGGACTTTGTTGTTCCGCTTGGCCGCAGCGATCATCTCCTCACACTCCGCAACGTTCATCGCCATGGGCTTCTCGCAAAAGACGCTTAAGCCCGCGTCGAGCGTTTCAATGCTCAAAGCCGCATGGAGGTGCTGCGGTACGGCGACGACGACCGCGTCCAGTTGTCCGGCATGAATCATCTCGCGATGATCGGCGAACCGACGCGACGAGCTCCCAAGGATCTCGCCCGCTTTCTTCAGAGCATCAGGGTCGATGTCGCAGAGGGCCGCGATCTCAGCCCTAGTGTTCGAGGCCGTTTCGCTCAGAAGATCGCGTCCCATGGTCCCCAAGCCAACAAACCCTAATCGTGCCTTACCTGTCATTTCGTTCCCCTTTCCGTTGTCGTGCTCTTGCTCGTGCTCCTAAATGGGGCACGGGCACGAATGATTGCGACCTATACCTGCGGTACGGCCTCTTGCGCTGGATAGATCACATCGAGTCTCTTGAGTACATCCGCGGGGAGTGTGAGGTCGGCGGCTTTCAAGTTCTGTTGCAGTTGACCCACGCTCGACGCGCCAAGAATGACGCTGGACACGTTCGGATTGTTCACACACCACGCCAACGCGAGTTCAGCTGCGCTCACGCCGAGTTCGTCGGCAAGCGAGGCCAGTTGCCGCGCTTTCGCCTTGTTTTCCTCCGTCCAGTACATCTTCTTGATGACGGCGTTCTGGCGGTCATCCGCGGCGCGGGAGCCTTTCGGCGGTTCCTGTCCCGGCCTGTATTTGCCGGTGAGCATACCGTGCGCGAGCGGGGAAAAGACGACGTTGCCGATGCCTTCCTCCGCGGTCGTCGGGAACAGCAGCGACTCCGGGTGACGATACAGAAGACTGTAGCGGGGCTGGCTGACGGCGATAGGGTGGACGCCCAATTCGCGGGCCATGGCGTTGGCGCGGACGATCAGCGGCGCGGGCCACTCGCTGACGCCCACGTAGAGTATCTTGCCGGCGCGCGCGAGATCCTCCATCGCTCGAAGCGTCTCTTCGAGCGGCGTGGAAAGATCAGGACGATGACACATGTAGATGTCAATGTAGTCCATGCTCAAACGTTTGAGGCTGGCGTCGCATTGTTCCCGGATGTGCTTTGCCGAGAGGCCGCGATCATTTGGTCCTTTGCCCATCGGCGCCCAGACCTTGGTCAGGATCACAAGGTCCGACCTCGGGAAATCGGACAGACAGCGGCCCAGCACCCGTTCGGCCTCGCCCGCGTTGTACGCGTTGGCCGTGTCGAAGTAGTTGATCCCGTTGTCGTACGCGGCCCGCACCATGTCGCGCGAGGTCTTCTCATCGCACGTGAACCCGATGGTGAGATAGGTTCCCAGTCCGAACGAGCTGACCCGCATGCCCCACTTACCCAGTTGACGGTATTCCATCTTCCCAGTCCCCTTTCTCTATTCGCGAACCTCCACGGTCAGAGAATATACCGGTTGCGTTTGGCGCACACAATGTCGAGGAAGTATTGTATGGGGAAGACGCATTGGCTTTAGTCGTCAACGGTAATGGCTGCTCCCGGTGGAGGTGAGAATGGGCTCGAATGCTCTCGACCACGTGACAATGTCTTCTTCTCTTGTCATCCTTTGCGCTCTTCATGCGTTTTCCGCAACTAGTGAGTGCACTAAGGCCGAAGGATATCGCGGAATCTGGTACTCGAATCAGCCAACCAAAGACGAGTACGTTTACAAGTACAGCGGCGGGTTGGGCACGTACTGCATGAAACACATTCCCATGGCGGTGTATGTGCCGGAAGTGAACAAGACATTCTTTGCATATGGCGGCACGGACGCTGGGAACACGACGCTGCTCGAGATGGTCAGCTTTTATGATCACAACACGGGGCGCGTGCCCAAGCCGACCGTCCTGATCGACAAGAAGACGACGGACGCGCACGATAATCCTGTGATCGCGCTGGACAACAAAGGTCACGTATGGGTTTTCGTAAGCTCCCACGGGACATCGCGGCCCTCGTACATTTTCAAGAGCAAGAAGCCGTTCGACATCGACGATTTTGACCAGGTGGTGCAAACGAACTTCTCCTACCCGCAGCCTTGGTACATCAAGGGCAAGGGATTCATCTTCCTTCACACGCGGTATCAGCCCGGGCGCGCCCTCTACGTGATGACGAGTCCGGACGGGATCTCGTGGTCAGAGGGCAAGTGTCTCGCGTATATCGGCGAAGGCCACTATCAGGTGAGTTGGCCGTGCGGAGACAAGGTCGGTACGGCGTTTGACTACCATCCGCAAGGCAAGGGACTCAATTTCCGCACGAACCTTTACTACCTCGACACGGAGGACATGGGGGCGACGTGGCGGACAATCCAAGAACGAACGGTCGAGATCCCTCTCAAGTCCGTCAAGAATCCGGCCTTGGTTCACGACTATGCGTCTGAGGGTCTGCTCGTTTACGTGAAAGACCTCAATTGGGACGACAAAGGTCACCCGATTATCCTGTTCGTGACGAGCAAGGGATGGCAGCCTGGCCCCGCCAATGGCCCTTACACTTGGCGCGTCGCGCATTGGTCCGGGGACGCGTGGGAGATCGACAACGTGGCGGTTTCGGACAACAACTACGACTCCGGGAGTCTTTACGTTGAGGCCGACAGTACTTGGCGCATCATCGGTCCGACAGAGCCGAAACCACAAGCGTTCAACCCCGGTGGGGAAGTCGCCATCTGGGCCAGCCATGATTCAGGAAAGACGTGGAAACGCACGCGGATGGTCACGCGCGACAGCCAGTACAACCACACCCACGTGCGGCGTCCGCTCAATGCCCACCCGGAGTTCTACGCGTTTTGGGCCGACGGGGATTGTCGCAAGCCCAGTGAGTCGCGACTATACTTCTGTGACAAGGACGGCGAACGCGTGATGCGGTTGCCTTTGTCAATGGAAAGTGAATTCGCCGCGCCGTCACCCGTCTTTCTTCCGCAGGCGCCGGGAACCAATCCGTGAGAAGCGACGGCGCCTTCGATATACTGCTTTGGAGGAGTAGGGCATGAGTTGTCTGCTGCTGGCGGTATCGCTTGCTTTATCCGCCGATCCGTATCAAGCCTACGTACTGCACACGGACGCCGCCGTCTGGAACGTGGCGGTTCGGGACGTCACCGGGGATGGCAAGGCGGAGATATTTGCCGCGTGTTGTGTTGAGGATAGCTATCCGTTAAAGAAATTCGTCGCGGTGTTCATCGCGGACCCGGCGGGCGGCTATCCTGCACAGCCATCCCTCGTAGTCGACCTTGCCCCCAGCATCAGTACGCTGTTTCTTGCCGAGACGGATGGAAAGCCGCCCGCGGAGCTAGTGGCCATCGACGCGGAAGGCGCCACGATTTTCAGTTTTGAGGGAGGCCGTTTCGTGCCCGGAGCCACGCCGCGCTTCTCCTCACTCTTGCCGAGCGGCGCAAAACACCCTCTGTTCCTCGAAAGCGCCGCTGAAGATCTCGATGGCGATGGGATCGACGAGTGGATCATCCCCGTGCCCTCCGCGTACGAGATACGCAAGCCGAATGGGAGCTTGGCGCGGGTCGTCAGTGACGTTGTGAGCGAGATCAGCGAGGACGATAGCGTTAATATCTTTTATCGCCTGCCTTCCTGTCACCCGTTCGTGCTCGATGGCGAGACCCAGAAATGCCTTGCGTTTTTGAGCGACGAGTTTGCCGACTTCGCGTACGGGAAGAATTGGTCCGAGACCAGCCGGTTCAAAATTCCCTTGAACCTCGAGGACAAGTGGCAGGCCACTTCGCGCATGGCGGACATCGACGCGAATGGAATGCCGGACCTCGTGGTGACACAGTTGAAAGGCACGATCAACATGAAAGCTGTCACCCACGTGTATCTGGCAAACGGGCGCTTCACGTATCCCGACAAGCCGACCGCCACTTTTGAGGCGAACGGGGCGATATCGAGTCCCGTCGTTACCGACGTGGACGGCGATGGAAAACAGGATCTGGTGTTCATGACGATTCCCTTCGGTCTGAAAAATGTGGTGAACTTCTTCCTGCGCAGGAAACTGTCGGCCCGCGTGGAGGTCTACCTTTTCAAGGACGGTGCGTTCCCATCGAAACCGACATTTGCGGAAAGCGCGCTGCTCGACGCCCCGGAAGGACGCGAGCGCATCGCCTATGCGATCGGCGATTTCAATGGGGATGGCCGGAAGGATGCGGCCTTCGGGGAGAGTGCCGATAAGCTGGCGATCCGCACGGGCAGTGCGGAACAGTTCGTGTCGCCGCGTCCGTGGGTCGTGCTAAGCATCCCGTCGTTCGGGACGGCTCTTCCGCTCGATCTGAACGGTAACAAGGCGCAGGACTTGGTGATGTATCATCCCGGTGGCGCGAACAAGAAACGCATTGATGTTGTGGTGTTCTAAGCGGTGTTCGTCCGTCATGCTCGTAGTCGTGCTCGTGCTTGTATGTTACGGGATCGGAGGCAGGGATGCGCAGCGATCCCGTCGTCGTAGTGGATTTTCTTTTTGGTTCTTTTTCTTTTGTGGACCGTAGTGGATATGTGGATAACGGTTCATGTCCGTGGCCGAGGTTTTCTTTTCGCAGGACGCTGCGCGAAGATATGCGCAAGGAATGGAGGTCACTCGTGCAATGGGCCACATCTGAAGCCCGATTACGAGAGGCTCCCCATTCCTTGCGCGCTGTTCCACCGCGAAGACCGGACACTATCCTGGAGCGAATTCCGGATAGGCAAGCATGGTGCAGGTGGACAGTTCCTCTTTCCAGCACGAGACATTGCAACCAGAAAGGAGGCATACGATGAATACCACGGTTATTCCATCCACTGCAAGTTCCCTCGATCGTCATTGCTGGCTGGGCCTCGACGTGTCCAAACAGCAATTTGACGCGGCGGTCTGGACGGCGCCGGTCTTGGGCGAGATACGGTCTTGGCGGTCCGTACCAACGCGCTCGTTTCCACGCACGGCCGCCGGCGCCACCGCCTGCCTGGCGTGGGCCCGCGAGTGCGAGCCCCGTCTGTTCGGCGCCGTGATGGAGGCCACTGGAAAATACTCGGTCGAACTTGCCCAGTGGTTCGAGGCGGCGGATTGCGCCGTACAGCCGGCGATTATCAATCCCCGTCTCGCCAAAGCCTTTGCTGAGAGCTTGGGCCTCTCCAACCGCAACGACAAGGCCGATGCGCGCGCACTGGCGCGCTACGGCGTTGATCGCCAACCGGCCCCGTTTGCCCCGCACAAGCCGGAGCTGGCGCAGCTGCGCGACTTGGTTCGATACCGCCAAGCCTTGGTCGAAGAGCGCACGTCTGAGGAAAACCGGGCCGAGGAAGGCGCTGCAGCCGCCACAGTGCGCCGCACGCAGGCCCGCCGTATCGCCCAACTCAACCGGGACGTGCTCCGCATGGAGAAAGAAGTCCGAACCCTGCTCAAGGCGGCTCCCCCGATCCAGCGCGACGTCAACCATATCGATGGCATCTTTGGGGTCGGCTGGGTGACGGTCGTGACCGTCCTTGCTGAATTCGGAGATCTGAGGCGCTTCACGCGGGCCCGTCAACTCACCGCATTTGCCGGTCTCGCGCCCAAAACCCACGACTCCGGCACCAGCGTCCATAAGAAGCCGCACCTCTCTAAGAACGGTTCCGCACACGTCCGCCGTGCTCTTTATCTTTCGGCCCTCGCGGCCATTCGCGGCGCCAACGACTTCTCCGAAATGTACCGTCGGCTTACAGACGCTGGGAAAAAGCCCATTGTGGCCATCGTTGCCGTAATGCGCAAACTCCTTGTCGTCATGCGAGCCATCTTGATCTCTGGCCAATCCTACGACCCTAGCCATCGACATCACCCGAGGACTACCTGTGGATAACAACCAAAAACCGGCACCGGTTTCACCCAAAAAACCTCTTGACACCAAACACACTATCTCGTAATCGTAATCGTAATCGTAATCGTAATAGTAATCGTAATCGAACGAATTAAGGCGATGACCATAAATCACCGACAAGAGTCAGTTGAACTCAAAGGGCATTCGATGTACCGCATGCTGTCCATTGCGTCGATTACGATTACGAGCACGAGCAGGAGCAGGAATGGAGCATGGAGATGATCTCGAGTGTCGGGCGTGCGCCTCGCGTGCATTTCGTAGGAATAGGCGGGACGGCCATGGTCGCCGGGGCGCGGCTCGCCATCGAGGCCGGTTGGGAGGTGCGCGGCAGTGACAACCTGCTTTACCCGCCAACATCGCATATGGTCGAGGCCCTCGGCGTGTCTGTGGCGACTCGCTATGCCGCCGAGAACCTTGATTGGGATCCCGATGTCGTCGTCATCGGCAACGCGCTGAGTCGGGGCAACCCGGAGGTGGAAGCCGTCCTCCAACGCAGGCTGCGCTACGTGAGTCTGCCGGAGTGGCTCAAAGAAGAGGTGCTTCGGGAACGCCGTCCGATCGTGATCTGCGGCACGCACGGCAAGACGACGACCACGGCGCTGACAGCCTTCTTGCTCGACCGCGCTGGATACGCGCCCGGGTTCCTGGTGGGCGGGGAACCGCTGGATTTTCCACACAGCGCGCGGCTTGGGGCGAAGGGCGCCCCGTTCGTGATAGAAGGCGATGAGTACGATACGGCCTTCTTCGACAAGCGCGCGAAGTTCTTCCATTACTTGCCTGAGATCGCCGTGGTGACCTCGATCGAGTTTGACCACGGCGACATTTACGGCGACCTTGCGGAGATCGAGATTGCCTTTCAGCGCATGCTGAGGCAGATTCCGAAGAACGGCTGGCTGATCGCTTGTGCCGATCATCCCGGCGCAGCAGCCTTGACGCAACATGCCTTCTCGCGTGTTGCCACTTACGGGTTCAGCGAGAACGCGGACTGGCGCGGTGAATGGAACGGACAATCGACTGGCGGAAAGGCCGCGATGCCCGTGTATCGTTCGGGGGAGCTCTGGGCGAACCTCGACGCGCCGCTGGCAGGACGGCACAATCTGCAGAACGCGCTTGCGGCCGTGGCCGTAGCGGCGACTTTGGGCGCATCACCCGAGTTGATTCAGTCTGCGATGCCCCATTTCCGCGGTGTCCGCCGCAGAATGGAAGTCTTCCTTGAAGCAAACGGGATGGTCTTTGTCGACGACTTCGCACATCATCCCACGGCGATTCGAGAGACGATTGCCGCCGCGCGTTCCCGCTGGCCTGGCAGGCGCTTGTGGGTCCTGTTCGAGCCGCGCTCGAACACGATGGTAACGAATCGTTTCCAGCGCGAGATCGAGGAGGCATTTGCCGGAGCCGATGAGGTCTGGCTTGGGCCGATTCACCGCGTCGAGAAGATCCCGGAGAACGAACGGCTCGATCGGGCCGCGCTGGTCGAGCGGCTTCGTGCATCGGACATATCGGCGTACTGCGCGGACACGATCGATAAGATCGTCGAAGACGTCCTCGCCCGCGGACGCGAAGGCGACGTGGTCCTGATTATGAGCAACGGCGCTTTCGGCGGCATCTATGAGCGGTTTAGGGAAGCGGCTTCTTCGCGGACACGTCGAGGCTTGTGACGAAATCGCTCGGCTTGGCTCCGGCGGGCAAGTGCTCGACAATCTTTCGGTACATCGGGTCCTGCCAGTCCGCCATGGCATCCACGTTGGCGTTCTTGGGCGTCAGGATGATATCTACGAGCCCGGCCTCTCGAGCCATGCGCTCCGTTTCCTCGGACAGCACCGCGCCCGCTACACAGCCCACTAGTGCCTCAACCATCCGGAGGATCTCCTCCGGCAAGGGCCTCAGTAGAGCGATGTCGGACACGGCGACGCGGCCCCCTGGTTTCAACACCCGAGCCATTTCGCGCCAGACCTGCGGCTTATCGGGGGAGAGGTTGATGACGCAGTTCGAAATGATAACGTCCGCCGAGTCATCCGCAACCGGCAGATGCTCGATCTCTCCCAAACGGAACTCGACGTTATCGAGACCCGTGCGCTGTTGGTACACCTTAAGGTTGCGTCGGGCCTTCGCAATCATATCCGCCGTCATATCGACGCCAATCACCCGTCCCGTAGGCCCAACCTTCGGACCGGCGATGAAGGCATCAAAGCCGCCGCCACTCCCAAGGTCCACTAGGACTTCTCCCGGCTTAAGGGCGGCAATCGCCGTGGGGTTGCCACAGGAAAGGCCCATGTTTGCGCCTTCCGGCAGGGTGGCAAGCTCGGCCTCGTCATAACCGATGCTCGTTGCCAGGTTGTTGGGCGCAGTCGCGCCACAGCACTTCTTTGCCGGCGCGCAGCCTGTCTTCTCCGCACGGGCAATCTGACCGTATCCTTCTCGCACTGTGGCGTGCACGGCTTCCGAGTCGGTGAGGGTGTCTTCTTGTGTTCCCATTGGTTCATTTCCTTTCGGGGTAGTCTCACATTCGCAGCTCTCGTTCACAAGCTTAACTTGGGAACGAGCCGTCAGCGCCAGTTTCTCCGGCATGTCTTCCACAAAAGCCCTTATCTCGTCCCGGACGCGGCGGTAGCAGTCCAACGCTTCCTCTTCGCTATTCGCGCTCTGGGCCAGCACAGGCGGGTCATCAAAGGGCGCATGAATGAGCTTCGCGCGACCTGGAAAGACGGGACAGTTCTCTTCCGCTTGCGAGCAGACGGTCACCACGTAATCAAACGCTACGCGTCCCAATTCCTGGATTGTCTTTGACCGGTGATGCGAGATGTTGACCCCCGCTTCCGCCATTACGCGTACGGCGATCCGGTTCAAGCCGTGCACCGAAACCCCCGCGGAAAACGCCTCAACAACATCGCTCTTGAGGTGACGCGCCCAGCCTTCGGCCATCTGGCTGCGGCACGAATTGCCGCTGCAAACAAACAGGACCCGGATTCGCTTGCTCATGCTAACGCCCCTGTTTCGCGGATACTGAAGCTTTGTTTGGATCTGCCGTCGCCGCGGCAGGCCTCTCAGTATCGTCGGCACTCAACAGTGAAGACTGTTCACGTGCGTTCTCAGCCCATAGCCGTTCAAGGCAATCGAGGAAGTCCGGAATGCACCCACAGCGCAGCCGATAGTAGACCTGAAGTCCCCGTTTCTCGTCTCGCACGATGCCTGCATTCTTCAAGACGGTGAGATGTTTCGATACGGTGGACACGTCAACGCCGATCATTTCGGTCAAGGCACACACACAGTATTCGCAGCAGGAGAGCGCGCGGACAATGAACAGTCGAGTGGGATGCGCCAGGGCCTTGATGATGCGCGCCCGCGCATCGAACCGCATCTTGGTCTCAGGATCCATGGTTACAATCCTTGCCTATTTGGTATTTTAACCAAATGTGCGCGGTTTGTCAATGCCCTTGACGGCGAGGGGTGCAGAAACTTCCCAGGTGTGGAAAATATTGCTGGTCTGCGGTCCATGACCCAACCTATTGTGGAAACGTATACCGTCGTGCCCCAATAGGAGTTACATCGGTGAATTCCGCCTTTGCCTGTTTGGCACAATGATTGCTTTCCTCGGGTGACCTGGTCCCAAACAGGTCGACCCTCGTGAGTGGTTGGCCCGGTGTGAAGGAACGGTTCCCATTGCCGCTCCTTGTCCGTCGCTGGAATCCGTACCGGGCCTCCCGAAAGGTAGCGCCCCAAAAGGGCGATTTCATAGGGGATAAGACGGTATTTTGGGGAGTCGAGAATTGATCAAGAGCTTGTATGCCGCCGCGACGGGTATGGTAGCGGTTGAAGATCGGCAGGCCGTCATTGCCAACAACATCGCGAATGCCTCGACAATAGCCTATCGACGGCAGGAGGCCGTCCAGAAGGGCTTCTACGGGGTCTTCTCAAACAAGCTCGTCCGTCCCCATCGGTTTGACAATTCATCGGCTCCTGGAGGCGGGGTCAAGGTCGTTGAGACCTTCACAAGCACGCTTGCCGGACCCATCGCCACCACTGACGACCCGCTGAACGTCGCGTTGAGCGGACCGGGCTTCTTCGCCGTGAACACGCCAGGCGGGGAACGATTCACGCGCGCCGGCAACTTTGTCGTTGACCCTGACGGAGAACTCGCTACGGCGGCCGGGTACAAGGTGCAAGGCTCGGGAGGCGGCGCCATCGAAGTACCGACGGGGAATGTTGAGATTACGCAGGACGGGGCCCTCAACGCGAACGGAGTTACGGCGGGGCAGTTGCGTCTTGTCGAGTTCGAAGACCCCCATATGCTTACGAGGCAGGGCGAGAGTCTCTATCAGGCCTCGCCTGATGCCATGCAACGGTCGGCGGACGCCACCCAGACCACCGTCCTCAACAAATCGCTTGAGCTATCCAACGTCAGTCTGCCCAAGGAGATGGTCAGCATGATTCTCGCCTTGCGTGCCTATGCCGCGAATCAGCAAGTCATTAATGCCTTCGACCAGACGATGACCAGGGTTATCGAGCAGGTCGGCATGCCGGCGTAAGAGGAGGACCAGATGATTCGAGCCCTTTTTACCGCGGCCACCGGGATGATCGGTCAGCAGATGAACATTGACACGATCGCGAACAACCTGGCCAACGTGAATACAACCGGTTTCAAGAAGAGCCGGGTCAACTTCCAGGACCTCCTGTATGAAACCATGAAGCCCGCGGGCACGCAGACGGCAACGGGCACTACGATTCCTGAAGGGATCCAGATCGGACACGGCGTCCGGCCGGCATCGATTGCCAAACTCTACTCCCCGGGAAACATGATCCAGACGGGCAATCCGCTCGACCTGGTTATCGAAGGCAGCGGCTTTTTCCAGATCGAACTCCCCGACGGTACGACAGCCTATACGCGGGACGGCTCGTTCCGCATTAACGAGGAAGGCACTATCATGACGGTGGACGGCTATCCGATGACGCCCACGATCACCGTGCCGCTGAACTATGAACAGCTTACGATCGGATCGGACGGGACCGTATCGGCGCGCATTCCAGGGACGACCGCGCCATCGAACATCGGGACGCTCGAACTGGCCCGGTTTCCGAACCCGGCCGGGCTTGACTCGCGACTGGGCCGGAACCTGGTGATGGAAACCCAGGCGTCAGGCACGCCGACTACGGGCCAACCGGGACTCGAGGGCATGGGGCTTATCGAGCAGGGCTTCGTCGAGAACTCGAACGTCCAAGTGGTCGAAGAGATCCTGCAGCTCATCATTGCCCAACGCGCTTACGAAGCGAACTCGAAAGTAATACAGGCATCCGATGAAATGCTTCAACTGGCCAACAACGTGAAACGGTAGGCCGTGATGGGTGATATCCCCAGAAGGCGCCCCTAGCGATGGCGGCGGTGAATGACAACATGCCACTTACCCTGTGCTTTATGGCCTTGATCGTTCTGGGAGCAAATGCCGCCGCCATTGATACCATTACGCTTAAAGAGGAAGCATACATCAGGGGGCCTCAAGTTACGCTCGGCGAGATCGCCGGCGTTGTGGGGGAGAACGCGGCGGCGCTGAACGCCATCGAGCTCGCGCCTGCCGCGCCTCCGGGTGATATGCGGCGTCTCGAGTCGGCGTTGATCCAGGCAAGATTGAAGGCAGCGGGTTTTGCGGCGGAGTCCTTCGAGATCCGAGGGGCGGCCAACGTCCTTGCGAAGACCTTACAGAGTGAAATCACGCCCGATGTGGTCGAACAGAACCTGCGCGCCTTCATCGAGCACCAGATGCCCTGGCAACCGGAGAATACCGTCATTAACGTCGATGTTCCGGCTCAGAGCGTCGTCGTTTCCGAGGGCGAAGTGGGATTCGAGTGGACGCCCGATCCCGAATTCCGCTACCTCGGGACGGGGTGCATCCGGGGCGCTGTAACCGTGGACGGGGAGGTCAAACGCGGCTTCATTTGCAGGGTATCCATCGAGGCCTACGACGAGGTGCTTGTGGCTGCGGGCGCCATCGACCGCGGGAAGAGCCTGTCGGCCACCGATGTGACGGTGGAACGCCGTGCGCTGTCAGGCCTGAAGGACACCGTGTTCCACGACCCCTCCGAGCTAGAAGGCTTCATCGCGCGTCGTCCCGTGGGACCCGGCCAGGTCATCACCAAACGGAGTCTTGCTCCACAATTGGTCATAAAGCGCAATCAGCTTGTCTCGGTTGAAACGCGGGCCGGGGGATTGCAGGTCCAGACTCAGGCCCGAGCCGGGTCTGACGGCGCTGCAGGCGATCTTGTTACGTGTATAAACCCGAACTCGAACCAACCTTTTCAGGGCGTCGTTCGTAAGGACGGCGTAGTGGTGGTCGAATGAGTAACAGCCTTAAATCGGCTCTCAGCATAGCGGTCTTGGCTACCATGATTCCCCTGTCGAGCGCACAAGGCGACTCGCTGTTCAAGGCATCATCCTCAAGCCAGACGGGCGCCCTGATCGCCAAAGTGAACCGGTTCCAGGTCGGAGACATCATCACGGTAAAAGTGAACGAGTCCATCAACGCCTCCACGACCTCGAATACGAACACCAAAAAGGAATCGGACGTGGAATCCGCGGCCGATGCGGCCAATAATCAGTTCCTGACCGCCAAGAAGCCCGGACTGAACATCTTGCCGCAGGAACAGCTTCCCAATTGGAGCATCTCGGCAAAGAACGAGACTAAGGCCCGAGGCCAAACGAATCGCGTTGCGAAGTTGACGACCTCGGTCAGTTGTCTCGTGACAAAGGTGGTTGACAACGGCAATGTCTACATCGAAGGCGAGAAGCTGATGAGCATGAACCGCGAGGATTGCCGGCTGGTTGTCAGTGGAATCGTGCGATCTCGCGACGTCACGCCCCTGAACACGATCGATTCGAATCAGGTCGCCAATGCCACGATCACGTTGAAGGGTAAGGGGCCCTTGTGGAACAACCAGCGGCGAGGCCTCATCACGCGGCTGCTCGACTGGTTTTCGCCGTTCTAAGCAATCAGCATTCCGGAGCTAACGATGTATCCCAGGCCCAAACAGGAACTGCGGCACACGGGGGGCTTCCTTTGGCCTCTTGCGGCCGCTGTAATCATCGCGTCCGCTCTTGCTCCCTGCGCATTTGGAGTGCGCATCAAGGAGCTCTGTGAGCTTCAGGGCGCGCGGACCAATATGCTGATCGGCACGAGTATCGTCGTCGGTCTTGCGGGGACCGGTGACAAGACCGCGGCTGCCGTCATTGCGCAACAGCGCGTCATGGAACGCCTGGGCATTGCCGTTGAGAACATCAAGGAGTTGAAATCCGACAACGCGGCTATCGTGATGGTCACGGCGGAACTGCCCGCCTTCGCGAAGGAGGGGACCCGCCTGGACGTTACGGTCGAATCGGTGTATGACTGCAAGAGCCTTGAAGGAGGCACGCTTCTCGAGACGCATCTTCGCGGGCCCGGCGGCGCCGAAGACGTCTACGCGGTGGCCCAGGGGCCGGTTTCCATCGGCGGCTTCAATGCGGGCGCTGCGGGAGGAGCGGCCGTCCGGAAAAATCACGCGACAGCCGGGCGCATTCCAATGGGGGCGCACGTCGAGCGCGAAGTGCCTTCCACGATTACCGACGGCGAGCGGCTCTCGCTCTTGCTCAAACGCCCCGATTTTATCACCGCGGACAATATCCAGAAGGCGCTGAACGAGTATGTCGAGCCTGGGTGCGCCGCCGCGCTGGGGGCCGGCACCGTCCAGGTCAAGATTCCCAAAGAGGAGCAGCGCGACCTTGTCAGGTTCGTCGCGCGTATCCAGGAGATCCAGGTCGAAAGCGACATCGGATCGCGCATTGTCGTCAACGAGCGGACGGGAACGATTGTCGTCGGCGATAAAGTCCGCATAAAGCCTTGTCAAGTGGCGCATGGGAACCTGACGATCAAGATTGCCGCGAGACCTCTCGTCTCCCAGCCTGCACCGCTAAGCCAGGGCCAGACGGTGCAGACTCAGGAACAGCGATTGACCGCCGTCGAAGAGGAAGAGCGCTACCTGATGCCCGTTGAAGGTGCGTCCGCGGGCGAGGTAGCGGCGGCCCTCAACAAGATCAAGGTCACACCGCGTGACATGATTTCGATCTTCCAGGCGCTCCGCGAAGCCGGCGCCCTCGAGGCGGACTTGGAGATCATGTGATGCTCTACGTGAATCCGCTTGGCGTTGGGAACGTGGACCGTATCAACGCCGTCAAGGACCCACAGAAGAAAGAGAAACTCGCGCTGCAGGAGTTCGAGCACTTGTTTCTGTTCACGCTCCTGCAGGAAATGAGGAAAACCATCCCCCTTCTCAAGGAAACGGAGGGGGGACAGGAAAGGGACCTGTACACGGAGATGCTGGACGACGCGCTGAGCGGTCAAATGGCCCAGAGCGGCCAGATGGGTATCGCCAAGCAGATCGAGACGCAGCTTCACGCCGCTGAAACGCAGAACCAGGTTCGCAAGGCCTTTGCGGAACGTGACTTAGAGACAAGGCAGGCGGCTCCGGTTAAGGCTCTTGGGGCCGTTTCCGATAAATAGGATGAGCGGCAGGTTTTTCAGCCCGTTGCTCGAAGTTCAAAGGAGAACGAGATGAACCCAGTGGCACTTCTGACGGGGATAGGCTCGATTGTCGGCGCGGCACGCTCCGTGACGGGCGCGTTAACGAAGCCACACACGAAAGCAGCAGATCCGGCCTCGGAGACATTCGCGGCCCACCTTGATGAGGCGATAAAGCGTTTCATGCAGAGCCGGGACGCGGACAAGAACGGCGCACTGAGCCTTGCCGAGATGGGCGGGGATAAGAAGACGTTCGCCAAGTTGGACGTGAACGGAGACGGCCAGTTGAGTGCTCAGGAACTGAGGGCCTTGTTTGCGACATCGCAACAGCCGCCGGCCGGTGCGGGATCAGCGCCTGCGTGATGTGGAGGAAGGAGTGCGGATGGACGGGTTGCTTGAAGCCTTGTGTTACCTGCTTGACGACGAACTTGAGCGTCAGGAAAACATCCTTGCGATGTGTCAGGCGCAAGGGGAGGCGGCCCGGAGGCATGATATCGAGTACCTCGAAGCCCGTACCGGCGCGCTCATGGCGCTTCTGCAAGAGACCGCGCAATCCGAGGTCCTCCGCCATCGCCTTCTGGATCAGATCGCTTCTCACGCGGCGCTGCCCAACCGGGAGCTTACTCTTACCGAGCTGATTTCACTGGCGCACGAGCCGTGGTCTTCGCGCCTGCGGCATTTTCAGGCGCGATTTCAGGAGACGCTTTGCGCCACGCGTTCGGTGGTGCAGGCCAACGCGGCCGTTCTTCGGACCTCGCTGCATGTCGTCTCTCAGGCCATGCGGACCCTCGAACAGTGCGCCGCGCCCGAAGGAGCCGCGTATACGGCGGCAGGCGCAGGGGCCTCCGGCGTCAGTCCACAGCCAACCATGATAGACAGGAGAGGATAGACGCCATGGGCGCTCTGCGCGTGACCCAGGGAATGATGGTGGCGCGTTCGCTGACCGACCTGAACATTCAAACGCGCAAGCTCTTGCAGCTCCAAGAGCAGTTGGCCACCGGGCTGAAGGTCAACAGCCCTTCCGACGACCCGCTGGCGGCGCGGCGCGCCGTCAATATACGTTCAGTCATCGCCAAGCAGGAACAGTATATCAACAACATTTCGACCGCGGGTCCACTCTTACAGGAATCGGCCACGTCGCTCCAAACTATCGTATCTTCTCTGCAACGGGCCCACGAACTTACGCTCCAAGGCAGCACTGGAACCAGTTCTCAAGTGCAGATGAACCAGATTGCCATCGAGGTGAACCAACTCATCGAGTCGACCCTGGTTGAAGCCAACCACCAGACCAGCAGCCGGTACGTCTTTGGCGGGACCCGGACCTCGAATCCTCCGTTCGTTGCGACCCGTGACGCTCAGGGCCAAATCACCGCCGTGACGTACCAAGGCAATGATGAGGCTGTAAAGATCGGTGTGGCGGATGGTATATCGGTTCAGGTCAATGAAACGGGACAACGCGCCTTCCTCTCGACGCAGGATATTTTCCAGACGCTCATCAACATCCGCGATAACCTCCAGGCGGGCGACAAAACCAGCCTGCAGACGGTTCGCTTGACGGAGCTGACCAACGGGCAGAATCAGTTGCTCCTCTCGATGGCCGCCCTCGGCGCCACACAGAACCGCATGGATCGACTTACGGCCAACATCGGGCAATCCGTTGACCAGCTCCGTGTGACGCTGTCCGACAACATTGATGCCGATTATGCGGAGACAGTCATCAACCTTGATGCGCAGACCAATGCCTTCCAGGCGGCTCTGAGGGCCGCCGCCCGAGTGATCCAGCCCAGCCTGCTGGATTTTGTTAGCTGACGTTGGGGCTTTTCTTTTTTTCGGATTTTGGGGGCGTCGGACTGGTCAGACAGGTCAGACGGGTGGGACCGGGCCTTTGCCGACCGGGTTTTCGTTTCAATCCAAGCGGGTGCTATACTCGCATCGTGTCTGGACGCATATCAAGGAGATGTCACGTGAAAAAGGCGCTGCTTGCCGCCATAGTCTGCATGGCTATGGTTTCCTGTGAAACGCCCGAGGGCGGAGTCGTCAATAAGGTCATGATGGACTGGGGTCTCAAGGCAAGACCGGAAGGGTATACCTCCGAAGCCGACAAGGTCTTCCAACGTTTGGGTGGCGTCGGCGCCACAGAGATGAAGCGGATGAACGCGGAACTCGAACACGGCCAAGTCAAGTTCCAGCAGATGACCGACCTGAAAGGGAAGTACTACAAAGAGGCCAAGGTCTATGAGAGTTTCTACCCGGTGGACGTTGCTTCCGTCACGAGATCGGGCGAGAACGAGACTGGCTTTGACGGCTTCATCGAGTACGCCTACCGCATCTACCAGAGTGCACGAAAGAGCACTACCGTCGAAGCCGAAGCCGAAACTGCAAGCATTCCTACTGATACGGTCGGACGCGACCTGTTCCGCTATCACTTTGGGCCCACGGGGGAGTGGAACGGCGCAAAGGGAGAGAAGTCGAAACGATAGTATGCGGTGCCATGGATAAGCCTTGTTTGGCCGGCTCGAGATCCTGACCTTACGGGCGCAGCTTCGATCCGGCCAAACCAGGCTTATCCATGCCACCCTCTCTTGCTACCCGTGGTTGGACTCGTCCGGCCGTTGATTCGCATTTGTTCTCCGCATGCAGTATCATTTTCGATCCGCTCGTCGTGTGTGGGCGGAACGACAGGAGAGCATGCGATGGCGAAGATAGAGAGGGCGATACTAAGCTGCTATGACAAGACCGGGGTCGTCGAGCTTGCAAGGGTCTTGCGTGAGTTAAGCGTCGAGATCATCTGCACTACGGGAACGCTGAACGCGCTTGAGAGCGCGGGGATCGAAGCGGCCGGCATCGGGGATTTCACGGGCGTTTCTGAGATGCTTGACGGCCGGGTCAAGTCCCTGCATCCCCGGGTGCACGCCGGTCTGCTGGGCATTCGCGACAACAAGCTTCACGTCGAGCAAATGCAGTCGCTCGACTACAAGTGGGTGGACTTTGTGGCGGTGAACCTGCATCCCATCGAGCAGTTGATGCAACAGCCCGGCATCATGGCCGAGGAAGTCATCGAACAGATTGACATCGGCGGCACCGCGATGGTTCGTTCCGCTGCGAAGAACTTCCGCTACGTCACGGTCGTTGTCAATCCGGCACGTTACGCCACCGTCATTCATGAAATGCGCGCCCATGACGGCGAAGTGACCTTTCCCACGCGTTACAGGCTTGCGCAGGAAGCATTCGCCTGCACCGCCAACTACGACAAAGCCCTTTTCGATTACCTCCGCGGGAGCGAGCCGCCGAAGGAATAGCGCATGAATATCCTGGTAATCGGAAGTGGGGGACGTGAGCATGCCCTCGTCTGGAAAATCGCACAGAGCCCGCTGGTAGACCGCCTGTATTGCGCGCCGGGGAACGCCGGCATTGCGAGGCACGCGACGTGCATCGACATCGGCGTCAAGGACGCGGAGAAACTGATCGCGTTCGCCCGCGACAACGCCATCGACCTGACGGTCGTCGGGCCTGAAGACCCGCTGGCAAGCGGGATCGTGGACCGCCTTACTGAGGCCGGCCTGAAGGCGTTCGGCCCGGTGGCTTCCGCTGCACGGCTCGAGTCGAGCAAAGTCTTCGCGAAGGACTTCATGCGCCGCTGTGGAATCCCCACCGCTGAGTATGCTGAGTTCGGCAAGCCTGAAGATGCCATCGCATATATTGAACGGATGGGCGCCCCGCTCGTAGTCAAGGCGGACGGTCTTGCGGCAGGCAAGGGCGTGACGGTCGCGAAGAACAAGGCCGATGCAGTTCAGGCGGTGCGCGAAGCGATGGTTGACAAGGTGTTTGGCGCAGCGGGCTCGAAAGTGGTCATCGAGGAATTCCTGTCCGGAGAAGAAGCTTCGATCCTTGCGTTCGCGGACGCCAAGACCGTGGTTCCCATGATATCGAGCCAGGACCACAAGGCCGTCTATGACGGGGACGCGGGTCCGAACACGGGCGGCATGGGAGCTTACTCGCCCGCGCCCGTGGTTACTCCGGCCATCCTTGAAGAGACCATCGAGCGGGTGTTGCGCCCGTGCGTCGCAGGTATGGCGCGAGTAGGATCGCCGTACAAGGGCTGTCTGTACGCCGGTCTCATGATCACCGATGCAGGTCCCAAAGTGGTCGAGTTCAACTGCCGGTTTGGCGACCCTGAGACCCAGGTCGTCCTGCCGCAACTGCGTTCAGACCTTGTTCCGATCCTCCTGGCCTGTTGCGACGGCACGCTCGCCGAGACGCCTATCGAATGGAACCGGGGTGCATGCGTCACGGTGGTAATGGCCTCCGGCGGCTATCCCAAGGAGTACGAGAAGGGCAAGGTCATCATAGGTATTGACGATGCCGAACAAGATCCCGGCGTTACCGTGTTTCACGCCGGCACGAGGAAGCATGGCGGAGACATCGTCACGAACGGAGGTAGGGTGCTCAACGTGACGGCGTTCGGGCCGGACATTTCCTCGACCATCAAGAAGGCATACGCCGCCGTCGACAAGATTCGCTTTGAGAAGGCCCACTACAGGAAGGACATCGGCGCGAAGGCCCTGACACGGCGAACGTGAGACCCCAAAGTCGCTGTTGGAGGACGGCTAGCCTTCGGCGAGATTGCGCGCGATTAGACGTGTGGCCGGCAGGCTCTTGGCTTGCAGCAGACCGCGCATAGCCTCTCCCAGCACATAATCCGCCCCGTGGGCGCTGCCGTTCTGACAGGCCACGATGCCGACGCTGAGCCGCGCCTCCGTCGGGAAACTCGGGTCCGAGAAAGTCGTCGAGCCCACCTCGTCCATGATTTTTCCCGCGTACCGCATGGCGTCGTTCAATGGCGAGTGGGGGAGAATGGTGGCAAAGAGCGTGCCGTCGTATCGCGCCAAGACATCGTAGGTGCGGCTGTGATTCCGAAGGGTCATGGCCACCTCGACAAGGAGATCGTCCATGGACACCGGGCCGAGCTCGTCATCCAGCGGACGCACCTCGTCCACGTCGAACACCACGCACGACACGGGATAGTTGTACCTATGCGCCTTCTCGACTTCTTCTTGCAGGCGTTCAAGGAGGTAGCGCCGGTTCCGCAACCCCGTCAGGTAATCCGTATACGAATTATCAAGACAAAACTCGTGTTGGCTTCTCAAGCGATCCTGCTCCAGCTTCTTCGTGAGCGCGGCGTCCACCCGCAGCATAACAATCGGCAGGTTGTAGGGTTTGGTGATGTAGTCCGCCGCGCCAAGCTGGAACCCCAGCGAGACGTCCTCAGGCGCGCCCTTGACCGTTACGAATACCACGCAAATGCCCTGGGTCTTCGGGTTTTCCTTAAGACACTTGCAGACGTCATACCCGCTCATGCCCGGCAGGCACACGTCAAGCAGGATCAGGTCGAACTTCTCGCGCTCGCACAGTTCAAGAGCTTCTTCCCCCCTGTGCACAGCCACGGCGTCATAGCCGTGCAGCTTTAGCCCTTCACAGAGGACCTCCGCCGTATCCGCACAATCATCGGCAACGCAAACGCGACACTTATACACCAATCCGTCCGGCTCCCTATTCTACCTCTTACTGTTCATCCATCCTCTGATAAGTTTACCCTATTTTTTCGAATTCTGCCAAATTGCCCCTGCCCCATACCGTTCCCATGCATCTCCCGCCCGCGCCTTAAACCGAGGTTTCCAGGCGCCTCAGACGCTCTCTCACCGAAACCGCATACTCTGCCTCCGGGTATCTATCCAGGTATGCCGAGAGCAGGCGTGCAACCTCGTCAGGCCGGCCCAACTGCCGGCCGTAGATCTCGCACAGGCGGTTTGTGATTTGAAGGCTTTTCTCGGGCGAGGCGATGCATCGGAGGGCCCGCTCGAACCACCGCACGGCCTCCTCGGGTCTCGAGAGCATCATGTATGCGTCGGCGATGCGGACATGGACCGCGGGCTCTTGCGGGAAGATGCGGGCAATCACCATGTATTCCCGCAACGCCCCCTCGTAGTCGTTCTCGCGCTCGAGCGCTTCCGCCGGGGCAAACCGCGGCTCGCGCGTCTTCGATCGTTCCCCGGGCGCTATCGTGTCGACCACCAACTGCGACAGCAACGACGAGCCCATCGGCCCATAAAGAGCGGCCCCCGAAACAACCAGCCCAAGAACCGCGAATATATAGAAGACATGGCGATAACCCATATACTCGCGGAGCAGATAGATCTCGATCGCGTAGAAGATGGCCACGGCCCCCAGCGTGATAGCCTCGACCCCGAGATGTATGTCTTCGTGATACCGGAAACGCAACCGAAGCGTGTAGATGCCCCATCCGACAAACGGGATCAGCAACAAGCCCGATAATATCCGCCCCCCAAGTCCTAACAGATCAAACTCGATCAAGCGGCGCGCAGTCTCCTGGAATCCACCCTGTCGTCAACCTTCCGTGTCGTGGCAATATTAACCCCTTTCCGCTCCATTGTCTACTCCATCCGTCGGTACACTTCGCGGAAAGGTGACGTTCTGCGCGAGGGGCGAACTGGACCCTGTGGGTCATCAGCGTCTATGCCAATCCGAGCTTCTTCTTGATGACTTCGATGGGTATTGGCTGTTCGCCCGAGGCCTTCATCTCGGCCAGCGCTATGTCGGCTTCCTCATTGTCCAGGAGATCCTCGACCTCTTCAAGCAGGGCCAGATCCTGTATCGGCATGATAACGGCAATCTCCTTGCCATTCTCGTGCAATACCACACGTTCCCCGTGGGTTATCACGCGTTCGAGGGCGTTGTCGATGTTCTCCTGTACAGTGGCGCTCATTTTCGGACTCCCTTCGTCCAACTCTCATGGCCGGTTCCGGGCTTGAAACCGAAGCTCAAGATCAGTCTACCAGATTCAATCCCTCACGCGCATGCACGCCTTCGTTGTGCGCCGCGCGTTGACTTTCGCCCTATGTGTAAGTATGATCTGGGCATCCGAACAGTGGACCTCACAACGGATTGTTACGGGCGCGCATCCAGCGAAGATCATCTCTCAGTCATCAATTCGATTCAACAACTGTTAGGAGAGGGTTAGCGTGAAGTTAGCGGTTATCGGCGGCGCGAGTTCGTATTCGCCCGAATTGGTTGACGGACTCTTCGAGCGTCTGGACGCGATTCCTGTCACCGAGGTCTGGATGATGGACCCGAACCTCGAGCGCCTGCGCATCACGTCCGACCTGGCGCGGCGGATGGCCGCGAAACACGGCAATCCTTTCGAAGTCCGTCACACGGCCGACATGCGCGAAGCGGTCAAGGATGCACGCTACGTCGTGACGCAGATCCGCGTCGGCGGCATTCAGGCGCGCATCGCCGATGAGAAGCTCGGATTGCGACACGGGATCATTGGCCAGGAAACCACGGGCGTAGGCGGCTTCGCCTGCGCGTTGCGCACCATCCCGCGGATCCTCGAGGTTGCCCATGCGATGGAGGAACTCGCCCCGCAAGGCGTGCTGGTCAATTTCACGAATCCGAGCGGGATCGTCACGGAATCCTTGATCAAGCACAGCCGCATCAAGAGCATAGGGCTCTGCAACGCGCCCATCGGTATCATCATGGGCGTTGTGAAGCATCTCGGTTGCGCGATGGCGGACCTCGAGCTCGACTACGTCGGGCTGAACCACCTCGCTTGGATCCGACGGTTCAAGGTGGCCGGGAAAGACGTAACGGAGGAGGTGCTCGCCAAATTCATCGAACGGATCGACGAGGAGTGGGAGGTCGAAGCCGTGCGAAACAGCATGGCGCTTGCCATGCGGCAGCTTGGGATGTGTCTCAACGGATACCTCCAGTATTTTTACGCAACCGACGCCGTGCTTCAGCATCTCAAGAACAAACTGAAGACCCGCGGCGAAGAGGTCGTCGAGGTCGAGAAGACCCTCTTCGAAAAATACGCGCGCCCGGATCTCGACCATAAGCCGGAGGAACTGTCCAAGCGCGGCGGCGCTCACTATTCCACGGCGGCATTCCATCTCATCAGCGCCGTCGAGAACGATTCACGGAACCGTCAGATCGTGTGCTGCAAGAACGAAGGTGCGATTCCCACTTTTGACGATGACGCATGCGTCGAAGTTCCGGCCATTATCGGCAAGGACGGCGCCACGGCCATCCCGCAGCCGGCCCCCGAGCCGGTCATCCGCGGCTTGATGCAGAACGTCAAAGCCTATGAGACGCTGACCGTTCAAGCAGCCGTGTCGGGCGACCGGAAGACCGCATTTGAGGCCATGCTGCTTCACCCGCTGATGCCGGGGCCCATCGGATGCAAGCGACTGTTAGAAGAGCTGCTCGATATCAACAAACCCTACCTGCAGGGCGTCTTTTTCTAGTTGACTGCTCGTCGTACGCCCTCAGGGTGCGGAAAGAGTGATACGTACTCGGAGGCCACAGCGCATGAGCAAGGTGATATGTGAAACCCGTCTCCCGAACCGCAAACCGACGGCGCGCGGCAAGGTCCGCGACATTTACGATCTCGGGGACCGGCTCATCATCGTTGCCACGGACCGCCTATCGGCGTTCGACTGGGTCAACCCTGTCGGTATTCCCGACAAGGGGAGGATTCTCACCGGCATGTCTCTCTTTTGGTTCGACATGATGAAGGATGCCGTTCGGAATCACTTGATCTCCGCGGACCTCGCGGATTTTCCCTCGGATTTTCAAGCGGATCCGGAGCAGTTCAAGGGACGCTCGATGCTCGTGAACAAGTGCAAGATGTTTCCGGTCGAGTTCGTCATTCGCGGATACCTCGCGGGGAGCGGACTGAAAGAGTATAAGCAGCGCGGCGCCGTCAGCGGGATCAAACTTCCCGCGGGTCTTGTCGAGGCGGACAAACTTGAGCCGCCCATCTTCAGCCCGGCCACAAAAGCCACCGACGGTCACGACATCAACATCACACGCGAGCAGGCGGCCGAGATCCTTGGCAAGGAGGCCTGTGACGCCGCCGTCGAGGCCACATTCAAGGTCTACTTACGCGCACGGGATTACGCGCAGACCCGCGGCATCATTCTTTGCGACACGAAATTCGAGTTCGGCACGCGCGACGGCGAGGTTGTCCTTGCGGATGAGATCCTGACGCCGGATTCGTCGCGTTTCTGGCCGGCGGATACGTATTGTCCCGGCCGCCCGCAACCCAGCTACGACAAACAATATGTCCGGGACTGGCTCGAGACCACGGGTTGGGACAAGAACTCGCCCCCGCCGCCGCTGCCCGATGACGTTGTAGTGAAAACACGCGACAAGTACATTGAAGCCTACACCCAACTCACTGGGAGGAAGGATTTCTGATAATGAAGCTGCAATGCTCCGCATGCCAATGGCGATCCTCTTGCCGCGGAACAAGCGGCCGGCTGCGTTCGCCTGGTGTTCGGCCATTGGGCTATCGCCATGGCGATCATCTGAACGAGGAATGCGGCCTGTTTGCGGTGTACGGACATCAGGAGGCCCCCAAGTTTACTTATCTCGGACTTTATGCGCTTCAACATCGCGGGCAGGAAGGAGCGGGCATCGTGGCCTCGGACGAAGGCAACCTCACCGCCCATCGCGGCGTTGGGCTCGTGGCCGATGTGTTCAAACCTTATCGCCTGGCGAAAGTAAACGGTTCGAAGGCCATCGGACACGTGCGCTACTCGACCTTCGGCACGAGCATTCTCAGGAACGTTCAGCCGCTGGTGGTCGACTATTCCCGGGGTTCAATGGCCCTCGCGCACAACGGCAACCTCGTTAATGCGCACGTGCTCAGGGAACAACTCGAGAACGACGGAGCAATCTTCCAGAGCACAACCGACAGCGAGGTGGTCATTCAACTGATCGCCCGCGCAAAGAAAGAACGCTTTGTCGACTGCGTCATTGATGCGTTGAAGCACGTCATCGGCGCCTACTGCATTCTCGCAATCGACGGCGATGACATCGTGGCCGCGCGCGACCCCTTTGGCTTCCGCCCATTGTGGCTCGGACGAAAGGACGGCGCCCATGTCGTGGCGAGCGAGTCATGCGGACTCGACATCATCGATGCGGAATGGGTCCGTGAGATCAATCCCGGCGAAGTTATCCTCATCTCGGATGGGGGGATCGAGTCGTTTTACCCCTTTGAACCCGCCGTGCCGAAACAGTGCATCTTCGAGTTCGTCTACCTCGCGCGGCCCGACAGTTACATCTTCGGACGTTGCGTCGATGCCGTCCGCAAGCAACTCGGCGCGAACCTTGCCAGGCTTGCCCCGGTCGATGCCGACCTCGTGATGGCGGTTCCGGACTCGTCGAACCCGGCTTCGCTCGGGTATTCATACGAGAGCGGCATTCGTTTCGACATGGGATTCATCCGAAACCATTACGTCGGCCGAACGTTCATCGAGCCGGACCAGCGCATCCGCGACTTCGGCGTCAAGATAAAGCTGAATCCGACGCGTTCCGTGATTGAAGGGAAACGCGTCGTGCTCATCGATGACAGCATCGTCCGAGGGACCACCTCAAAGAAAATCATCACCACCTTGCGTCGTTTCGGCGCGAAAGAGGTTCATTTCCGGGTTAGCTCGCCGCCTATTGTGAACAGTTGCTTCTATGGCATCGACACGCCCAACCGCGAGAAGCTGATCGCGTTCAGGATGTCCGTCAAGGAGATCGCGGCTTACCTTGAGGTGGACTCCCTGGTATATCAGACGATTGAGGGTCTGGTGTCAGCGACCGGCTGCAACCCCGATCACTTCTGCCTGGCCTGCTTCTCGAACAAATATCCGACGCCCGTTCCACAAGATTTCCTCTCCCCGAAAGTTGTGCGTCGCCACGTGGACACCAGCACCGATCAATACGAAACGCTGAAGACGCCCGCCGCGCCTGAGATCTTGTGAGAAAGCCTGGGGCTTAGACTTGCCTGTCAGCAGTCCGGTCTTGCAGAGCTTGTGGAAAAGTGCCGCGATGGCGTCATTCCCGCGAAAGCGGGAATCCAGTGCGGAGCTTGCGGCGCAGAACGTACGTTGTGGATTCCCGCCTGCGCGGGAATGACGCCATCGCAGTATTTTTCCGCAAGCTTGGAGGAACCGGACTGCTGCATCGAGTATTACTTAGAATGACGCGGAACGTTGAACGGTGAAGACGAAGGCAATGGGCGAATCCGGACGTAGCCTGTCAAAGTATACCGCCATTTTCGCGGGGGGAACGATGATCAGCCGCGTCACCGGCCTCCTCCGTGACATTGTGACGGCTGCGTTGATACCGCGCGAGGCCTGGGCCGCCTTCAACGTGGCCTTCCGATTCCCGAACATGCTGCGCGACCTAGTGGGGGAGGGCGCCTCGAACGCGGCCTTTGTCCCGGTTCTGTCAGGCATTCTCGAAAAAGAGTCTAAGGAAGCGTTTCGCGCGGCCGTTGGGGCGCTGATGTCCGCCGTGATTGTCTTGCTCGGGACGCTCACGGTTCTTGGCGTGGCGTTCATACCATTCATCTTCGACCTGCTCGAGCCGGTTCGCCTGCTCACGGGCGGTCACGAGGTTGCGCCGGAATACGTGGGTCTCATGGGCTCCTTGACGCGATGGACCTTCCCTTATGTCTTCTTCATCGGACTCACCGTTTTTCAGATGGGGCCGCTGTTCATCATGCGGAAGTACTCGACGCCGTCATGGTCGCCCGCGTTGCTCAACATCTGTCAGATCCTGGTCTGTTTCTACTGGCTGCGCCGGCCGGGCATGTTTGGCGATCCCGCCTATGCATTGGTGCTCGGCGTGTGGCTCGGCGGCATCGCGCAACTCCTCGTGCAGTACATGGCTGTGGGCCGGCACGTGGGGATATGGAAGCCCAACGGCCAACTCGGACATCCGGCAATTAAGACCGCCTTCATGTTATGGGCGCCGGTGGTTGTCGGTCAGTCTGCCGGCGAGGTCAACAAGTTCGTCGACCTGCTTTTCGCGACCTCGATGGGTCCCGCGGTAATCAACGCCCTATACATATCCAACCGCCTTGTCCAGTTGCCTCTCGCCATGTTCGGCATCGCGATATCGGTGGCCATTCTTCCGGCGATCTCACGGTCCGCGGTGCGGGAGGACTTCGGTGAGTTGCGAGACACGCTGATGCACGGTTTCCGGCAATGTTTTTTCCTCGTGTGCCCAGCGATGGCGGTGCTGTTCGTCGTGCCACGGCCTATCGTTGAACTCCTGTTTGTCCGCGGCCACTATGAGACCGCCGATGCCGCGATGGCATCCGCGGCTATCATCTATCTCGCCGCAGGGCTGCTCTCTTTTTCATGGGTCAAGGTTGCCGTGGGAGGCTTCTACGCGGTGAAGAACACAAAGACGCCGGTAACCGTGGCCTTTTTCAGCATGCTCGCGAACATCCTCTTCATTGTGGTTCTAACGGGACCTCTCAAGATGGGTTTTCGCGGACTCGCGCTCGCTACGACGCTCTCATACTCGATCAACTTTGTCGCGCTGTACGTGCTGCTGTGCAGACGTTTTGGCCGAATGTGGGATGCGCCGTTTGTGGCGGCGCTTCTCCGAATCAGCGTCGTGACGGTGCTCTTGGGTTTTGTGCTTTATCTGGTCAACGCCGCAATGGAAAGCGTGTTTGTCTACCACGACCTCTTGTCGCGAGCAATATCCGTGGCGGTTACTTTGACGGTCGGCGGCGGGTTCTACGTGCTTGCGTGCACGGTCCTGCGCGTGCCCGATGTTCGCACCTTCATGACCCTCCTACGGAAAGGGAAGTAAGTCCTACTTCCCGTCACGCGTTGCCCTGTTTCACGGTGCGAAGCGGTAACCTAAAAAGCGGTAGATTAGCTTCGCGATGGTGAACTGGGAAGCGGCCATGCCCTCGATGGGCGCAAGCTCGCTGACGTCGAGCCCCACTACCTTGCGCTCGCGACAGAGGCGTGCAAAAAGCCGGTCCATCTGCCGCCAGGTCAGTCCGCCCGGTTCCGGCGTTCCGGTCGCGGGGATTATCGACGGGTCCATCACGTCGCAGTCTAGAGTGATGTACACGCGGGAGCGCGTCGCGGCGATCACCTTTGCGATCCAATCGACACGCTCTTCTTCCGAATTGTGAATGTCATGCGCATAGAAATTTGGAATGGCGTGCTCCGTGGCGATGTATCGCTCCGGTTTGTCCTGGCTGCGAACCCCTACCTGAACAAGCGAGTCGTGGAAATCGAGAACGCGCGCCATCGTGCAGGCGTGGTTCCAGGGACTGTCCTCAAAACTTTCCCGGAGGTCGCTGTGCGCATCGAGCTGAAGGACGGTCAGGTCGGTAAAGTACTCGCAATGGGCCTGTATAGCGCCAACAACCGAGGTGTGTTCGCCGCCGAGAACAATCACGAACTTTTTTTGCATGAGGAAATGCGTGACAGCGTCGCGAAGCTGTTGCGCCAACTGCGCGCCATCAAGGTCCTCGACGTCCAGGGACCTCGCCGTGGCGATCCCGCCGCACACGCGGAAGGGCTCGTAGCCCAATGCCGCATCGAAGAATTCGACTTGGCGCGATGCCTCGAGAATGGCCTCCGGGCCCAGGCATGAGTTCAGCCCATAGGTGGACGTGGATTCCATCGGCACGGGAACCACCACGACGCCCGCTCTTGAGAATTCCGCAAAGTCGTCGGGCGGACACAGGAACCCTTCTTCGGGAGGAAGTCCAACAGTCATCGCTTCTCGTGTCTCTCGCGCCGGAGGGCTGCCTTCTCGAGGGCCTGCAACAGGGTCTTGCGCGCTCGATAGAGCCTGCGCGGGTTGCGTGGTTTGTGGGCGTCGAGCGCATAAGCCGTAAACAGGGGCAACGACACAGTCGAGTCCACGTAGCACACGACGGTATCCGGCAGATGGTCCGGGTCGACCTTGCCCCAGCTTACCGCCTCGGAAGGCGTCGCGCCGCTCAGCCCACCCGTGTCGGGACGAGCATCCGTGAACTGGATGAAATACGTGTGCCCGCGATCCTTCAGCCCGAAGACTTCCTGGATCTGCGGCTCGGTCTGGAGCAGGAAATTCTTCGGGGAACCGCCGCCGAGAACCACAGCGCCGCTGTGGCCGTTTCGATTCGCGTGGTACACGATCGCCGCGGTCTCGTTCACGTCAATCGAGGGATCGATGCGGCACTTGCTTCCCTTCATCGCTGCCGCGGCGAGGTTCATTCCTATGGAACTGTCGCCCGGGGACGACGTGTACACGGGCACGTCCGCTTCGTAGGCTGCAACGAGGAGACTGGTTCCATGCAAACCGAGGGCCTTTTCCCGCGCGGCAAGGTACTTGGCCGCGAGGTGATGAAACTCGGCCGTGCCCATGGTCCGCTGGAATTCCTCCGCAAACATCAACTCGTAGTAAAAGCGATCCGTTTGAAGCAGAATGTCGTAGGAAAACAGCAGGTCATAGATGCGCACAACCTGTTTCTTGCGCAATACCCTGTCATCAACGAACGGACTGCCCGCGTGAACCTGCATACCGAGGGGGAAATGCGTGTCATGGTAGAGGTTTGCGCCCGTGCTGACGATCCAGTCCACCATACCGCTCTTGAGCAGCGGGATGATACATGATCGGCCGAGACCCGCCGGCGTCAAGGCTCCGCTGATCGATAAACCGATCGTGACGTCGGGTTCAAGCATCTTCCCGACAAAGAGGCGGCACGCCTCGCGCAGGCGGGCGCCGTTGTAAGCAAGGAACGCCGAGTCGATCAACGCCCGGGCCGTGACGCGCGGCTTGACCGCGGGCGGTGCGATCGGCTTTCCCGAAAGAAAAGGGTTCCGCTTCTTCATCCATCAGGTCCTTCTTCAAGAAAAGACGCGGGCGCAGTCGGTCGACCTGCCCGCTTTACGTTGCAGCGATTCAGGGGATTAGGATAGCTGCGGAGATGACGGTTGTCCAGCGCCCGTTCTTGTCGCCGAAGGCGGTCTGGGTGATGCTTGCGGTGCGCACGAACTTCCCGCTGATCCGCCAGATCTCCCGCTTTTCATCCCAGCTCTTGTCCGGATCGAACTTGACGCCCATGACCGTCGCGAGCATTTCCGCGGCGAGGTCTTCAGCGTAGTCGCCGGCCTTCTTGCGCGTCTGCCCGAAACTGTGATGTTCCGACAAATACCCGAACTGGGTCTTGTCGCGGGGGATGGCGACGCCGACCGATGCCGCCATGAGCCTGCGGGGCTCATTCGTCGCCGCCTCGCTTATGACCACGTGCACTATCTGTCCGGCTTGCAGTTCCGCGAGGCCCAGATCAGGCTTGACGAAACGGCATCCCGGCGGGTAGATGCTGGAGACTCGAACGAGGTTGAACTGGGCGATGCCGCAATCGCGCAACGCCATTTCAAAGCTCGAGAGTTTCTCCCAGTGGCGGCCGACTCCACGTGTCAGGAATATCCATTGAGGTACATACATTTTCCCTTGCAATCCCCACCATCTTCAAAACTACGCCGCGGTTTCCTCTTTGAGCAGCGGAAGCCTACCGATCAACGCCGGTCATGTCAAGCATTCTTTTTGACCCGTCCCGGTTCGGGTCCGTGAACTCACTATGCAAGCCGTACAGGTCATCCTGCTGGATTTCAGCGTCCCGCAACTCTTAGAATGCCGATGGGCGCTTCAACGCAAGTGGTGGGTGTTTCATGAGCGCAAACATGGAGATAGATCTGGGCGGGTTGCGAATGAAGAACCCGGTCACGGTTGCGTCCGGCACCTTCGGGTACGGACAGGAATACGACGCGTACTTTGACGTCTCGATGCTGGGCGCCATCACCACGAAAAGCCTCACGCTCGAGCCCCGCGCCGGGAATCGCCCGCCTCGTTTGGTCGAAACGCCCGCCGGGATGCTGAATGCCATCGGCCTTCAGAATGTCGGTCTTGATGTGTATCTTTCCGAGAAGCTGCCGTTCCTGCGCGACAAGAAAGCGACGATTATCGCCAACATCTACGGCCATACGCCCGACGAATACGCTGAACTCGCACGGCGGCTCGAAGAGGCGGGCGGGGCCGATGCGATCGAGGCAAACCTGTCGTGTCCCAACGTGCACGACGCGAAGAAGGCTCGAGGCGCCGCACTCGTGGCGCAGGACGCTGAGAGGGTCTCGACATACACGAGGACGATTCGTTCGGCCACGAGACTGCCTCTGTTCATCAAGCTCACGCCAAACGTGACGGATATCCGCGAACCTGCCTTGGCTGCGCAGGAGGCCGGCGCGGATGGCGTGGCGCTGATAAACACCCTGATGGGAATGGCGATTGATCCTGAGACGCGGCGGCCGCGTCTTGCCAACATCGTTGGCGGCCTGAGCGGCCCTGCAATCCGCCCCGTAGCCCTCAAGATGGTCTGGGATGCGTCCCAAGTTTTGCGGATACCGGTCCTCGGCATGGGCGGGATATGCGAGGCATCAGATGCAATCCAGTTCTTTTTGGCCGGCGCCACGGCGGTGGCCGTGGGGTGCATGTCGTTCCGGGAACCCCGCGCGGCCCTCAGGATCATCGAAGGCATCGCTGCGTATCTCGGGCGGCATGGCTTGGACGACATTCGAAAACTGATTGGCGGCATGATGACATAGCTCATTGCACCGTGGGGTAGACTGTTAGTCCGCCGGGGCTCGGCGCGCGGCAGACTAACAGTCTGCCCCACGAGCTAGCACATGAAAGGAAACAAGATGCGGACGGAACTGATTGTGGGTCTGGATGTGGACTCGCGAGAGGAAGCGTTGCGCGCGGTCGAGGCGTGCGGCGCATGCCAATTTTTCAAGGTAGGTTCGCAGTTGTTCATACGCTGCGGCCCCCCCATTGTCCGAGAGATACTCGACCTCGGCAAGAGGGTCTTTCTCGACCTAAAGTGGCACGACATCCCGAACACGGTCGCAAGGGCCGCCAAAGGCGCCGCCGACCTCGGGGTGTCCCTTGTCACGCTGCATGCGACTGGCGGACGCAGGATGATCGAAGCCGCCCGCGAAGCCGTGGAAGGTTCGGAGACGAAGCTGCTTGGGGTAACCGTTCTCACGAGCCTGTCGGACGAAATGCTGAAGACGGAAGTGGGACTGCCGGAAACCACGACCCAGGCCGTGTCGCGGCTAGCGAAGCTCGCCATCGACTCGGGCGCCCACGGAATTGTAAGCTCCGCGCAGGAAATCATCCCGGTACGCGAAGCCGTCGGCCTCAAGCCCCTCATCGTTACCCCCGGCATCCGCCCGGCATGGTCCACCAAGGACGACCAAGTCCGCATCACCAGTCCGCGCCAGGCGGCGGAAGCCGGCGCCAATTTCATTGTTGTCGTGCGGCCCATTCTGAGGCATGAGGATCCGGGCGAGGCGGTCCGGCTCATTCTCGAGGAACTTGGTTCCGGACGCCCTTCAGAGGTTCCAGGGCCGTCAACGAGCGGCGCAACAAAGGAAGGGTAGGCATTTCAAGATGAAGCCGACATCGATCTCCTCTGACGGGGTAATTCGATTGTTCCGCGAAGCGGGCGCATTGCTCGATGGACACTTTCTGTATGCCAGCGGACGCCACGGACGGCAGTTTCTCCAGGCTGCCCGTGTCCTGCAATACCCTCGACTCACGCAGTCCCTTTGCTCAGGCATGGCCGCGCGCTTCCTCGATGACTCGATCAGCCTGGTGGTTGGACCGGCGACCGGAGGCATCATACTGGCATACGAGACCGCTCGAGCGCTGGGGTGTCGCGCCGCATTCACCGAGAAGGACGGCCAGGGAGGAATGGCACTCAAACGGGGTTTCATGCTCAAGACGGGAACCCGTGTCCTCATTGTCGAGGACATCATCACCACGGGCGGTTCCGTGAAAAAGACCATCGACCACCTGCGCCTCCGAGGCGCGGAGGTGGTCGCAGTATCCGTGCTGATCGATCGCAGCGCAGGAGAAGCCGCGTTCGACTGCCGCTTCGAAGCCCTCGCCAAACTTGACATGCAAAGTTGGCCGCCCGACAACTGCGCCCTTTGCCGCGAGAACATGCCCCTCGTCGATCCCGACGACTTGACCGCCTGATACTCGCCATGGAAACGGGTACGACTCTCTTCAGACCTGGCTCCCGATTCGGCTCTTTGCAGGAATGGCCGAATGCTGGTATTATTCATTTGGGTGAAGGAGCATCCGACTTCACATCGAGAAGGTGGCGCGGTTCTGTCGCGTCGTTCCCTACTGGAAGGGAAACGTGTGAAGGTTCTTGACATTGTGTTTTGTGAATCGCTAGCCTTCATGGAAGGGTCGACGCTCGCGCGTCCGTCTACGGCTGAGTGGTAATGACGTCGCGAGCCTGGATGGGGCGTTTGCCCGAAGCCGCCCCATTGATGCTGCGGTTGAAGGCGGATCTTCATACCCATTGTGCGGATGACCCGCGCGACCGTATTGACTATTCCGCGGAGATGCTTATCGACGCGGTTGCACAGTTGAATTTTGATGTACTGGCCATCGCCTTGCACAAGAGGGTGGGGTACACCGAACGCCTTGCGGCGTATGCACGGGAACGAGGCATCTTGCTTATCCCCGCCATCGAACTGCGCGTGGAAAACAAACACGTGCTCGTTCTCAATCCGGACGCGGAACAAGTACATGCGCAAACTTTTGCTGAGCTTCGGCGACTGGGAAGACGCGGCGCCGCGTTCATAGCGCCTCATCCGTTCTATCCGGGGAGGTCGTGTCTTCATGGCAGACTCGTGGAGAACATCGATCTCTTTGACGGGATCGAGTATTGCAGTCTGTACTTGCGCGGCTTAAACCCCAATCGGAAGGCCGTTCGTGTGGCGCGCCGTTTCGGACTTCCCCTGATTGGAACTTCCGACACGCACGCGATGCCCTTCAGCGACAGCACGTTTTCTATGATCGAGGCGCGGGAGGCCAGCACCGAAGCAGTAGTTGATGCTCTCCGGCAGGGCCGCGTCAGCCTGGTGACACGGCCCCGGCCGGTCTTACATGCGGCGCTGATGGTTACGTTCTTCGTAAGAGACCAACTGGAGTCCCTGGCGGGACCCTTTCGGCAGGAGGCAGGGCCACCGTGATCGAACGTCTTACGATCTTGGGTGGAAGCAGCGTTTACACGCCTGAGTTCATCTTATCGGCGATCTCACACAACCTGAACGTCAAGGAGATCGTCCTCGTTGGCCGCGAAGGACCGAAGCTCCCCATTGTAGGGAAGTTCTGTCAGCGCATGCTCGACAAGTCGGGATTCCCGGCCACTATCGTATGCTCCACTGACACCAACGAAGCGGTGAGAGGCGCCCAGTATATCGTGAACGGCATTCGCGTCGGCGGTTTGAAAGCCCGGGCCCGCGATGAAAAGGCCCCCGTCCGCTTCGGCATGATTGGCGACGAGAGCCTCGGCGCAGGCGGGTTCGCGAACGCCATGCGGACCTTGCCCGTCGTATTCCATATCGCGGAACAGATTGAACGCGTGAATCCGAATGCCGTTTTCATCAACCTCACCAACCCGATGGGCGTCATCGTTGAAGCCCTCACTCGATACTCGAAACTCAACGTTATCGGAACCTGCGACCTGCCTGGCACGTGCGTGAGAAAGCTGGCCGAGGTGTTGAATTGCCTGCCTTCCGAGTTGAACGTGGACTACATCGGGCTCAATCACTTCGGGTGGATTCAGGACGTGAAGGTGGATGGACGCAGTTGCATGCCGTGCGTATTGGATAGGCTGGAACGCTACAAAGAAGACGGGTTTGACCACGGCCTGATCGAGCTCTTTCGCATGATTCCCGTCCGCACCGTCAGCCTCCACTTCCGCCAAGACGATATCCTCAAGAAACAGCGGACAGATTCCCGCTGCCGGTCGGAGATCCTGCACGAGGCCGAGGAGCAGATCTTGGAATTGTATCAGGATGAGCACCTTGCTGAGATACCCGACCTGACCCGCGAGCGCAACGCCGTATGGTATGACCAGACCATCGTGCCTCTTATTGAGGCCCTCGAGAGCAGGAACGAGCACACCCACATTCTCTGCGTGCGCAATAACGACTCGATTCGCGACCTGCCCGAGGAGGCCAGCGTCGAGATTCCCGTCGGCGTCAGCAAGAAGGGGCTTCATCGACATGCAGTCGGAAGCTGCCCGCGCTTCCTCAAGGGCCTCTTTGTCTCCATCAAGGAAAGCGACCGGTTGGTCATCGAGGCGGCCCGTCATAAAAGCTATGAATGTGCGCTTCAATCGCTTACAATAAACCCGCTTGTAACCTCCTTGCGGGCAGCCAGGAAGTTTCTGGAGTACCTGATTAAAGAGGAAAACCTCGAGCTGCATTGAAAAAGCGCTCGATCCGCTCGCGCCGCAGCGACGGGCATGAGCGGCTTCGGCACACGGTGGGAAAAGGA